>MDTF01003757.1_pt1 | contig 10273 bp, 11 predicted proteins | sample 811191 | NCBI WGS metagenome assembly MDTF01 (sample SAMN05326649, study PRJNA326480) | marine metagenome | isolation source: seawater | place: Southern Ocean | collected 2011 | reverse complement strand
TTAACAACCGTCCAAGGAAATGTTTGGACTTTAAGACCCCTACTCAAGTATTGTTTGGGATTAACCCACCGATTGCACTAGCTAGTTGAATCCGCGGATTATTACGGAATACCGACGACCCTATAAAGCTAAAGGTCTTCCTCTAGTTGAATTAGACAACTTTGCCCGTGTGGTGATAGCGACAAATGACACTTGGGCTGTGCCAGCCGGCCATGATGAGCGGAGGTACTTAGTACTCGAAGTTAGCGATGTTCATAAGTAAGATACGGCTTACTTTGGGGCGATTGATAGGCAAATGAGGTTGGGTGGGGATAGCGCACTATTGCATATGCTTCTTCATCTAGACTTAACTGGCTTTGATGTAAGGAGTGTATCAAAAACTAATGCACTGGCGAGTCAGAAGCTTAACAGTCTCGACCAACTGGCACGACTGCCTAGATAAAGGCTCAATAGGGTTTTGTGATGAATCAGGCCGTTTAATAGGTCATAGAAGTACAATCTCAGGGCCAACTGAACTGGGTTTCTGGCCAAGTTTCGCTCCGACAAGCGCGCTCTACGAAGCTTATACAGAGCACAGTAAAAGGTTAGGTCGCAGATACCCCCTATCAAGCAGCGAGTTTGGCAAACGGTTTATCCAGTTAGCTAAAGTTAGCAGTATACGGCCTAATATCCATGGTTCTAGGGTACGTGGCTATGACATGTCGTTACTGAACGATGCCAGAAGTAATTTCTGTGCCTTCCTTGGTCATGAGCTGGTGTGGGAGTAACCATCGGTCAGGGCTGCCCTCAGGCCCTGCTATAATATAACCCTGTGGGTACTGTGCTGGAGCTGGACGCGTCAGGGCGATCCGGGGTGTCACACTATAACTGACATATTTCTAGGCACACGCCATACCCCCGTCACCAGCAACCCTTTTATATCTTAATATTCAATTTACCCCTGACACCCCAGACTGCACTGACCTACGTTGAGATATTAATTATTCGACGATCGCAGTCACTTCGATTTCAACCAGCGCTTGGTCTTCAATGAGGTCAGCAACTTGCACCATAGTCATGGCAGGAAAGTGGCGACCCATCACCTTTCTATAAACCTCACCTAGGGCTTGTTGTTGTTGCAGGTATACCTGCTTATCCACTACGTACCAGGTTAAGCGAACCAAATGTTCTGGCTTAGCATTGGCTTGAGCCAGTACTTCAACAATATTAATCAGCGCTTGTTCGCATTGGCCCACAAAATCTTGAGTTTCGAATATCTGATTTTCATTCCAGCCAATTTGCCCACCAACAAAAATCTGCTGACCTTGAGCCATCACACCGTTAGCGTAGCCTTTGGCTGGCTTCCAGTGGGGAGGGTTTAATAATTTCATGTTACTTCCTTATCAATAGGTATCGGTTAGTTTGTTGAAGCATGAGTGCTCACTCCAAGGCGTTGGGCTCCCATTTTTTTGCTCAACAAGTACCAAAGTTGTTTCGTTGGTGAGGCGAAGTTGTGCATCACAACTTGCGGAAATATGTAATTGTAAGCTGGTATTACCGCACGCACGCACCGCCATCTGAAAAACCAGACGATCGCCTAAGTGACTAGGTGCGTGAAACTTAGTTTGAGTTGATACTGTGGGCACACTCAGGCCAAGATGCAAATGCATTTTGTTAAAGGGTACCTCCACTTCTTGTTCAAACCATGTTTCGACACAGGCGTTAATCATTTCAAAATAACGTGGGTAAAATACCATTCCAGCAGGGTCACAATGCTGGAATAATATGCGGTGGTGAAAGTTGAAAGGTGTCATCATTATATCCCTAAATAACGGTATCGAAGATCTGCGTTAAGTTCCTCTGGAGCCCCTTGCCATACAGTAGAACCCCTCTCAAGTAGTACGCATAGATCAGTTATGGGCAGCAGTTCTGCAAGTGATTTATCAATCAACAAAATAGATTGACCCGCATCTTTTAAACTAGCGACAATATGCCAGATTTCTTGCCTTATTACAGGAGCTAAGCCCTCAGTAGCTTCGTCTAAAATCAGTAGCTTCGGGTTGGTTAATAGCGCCCGACCGATGGCTAACATTTGTTGCTCACCACCAGATAAGGTGTTGGCATATTGGTCTAGACGTTCGTTCAATCGCGGTAACAAACCAAACACTTTTTCTAGGGTCCACTCTCCTCGTGTGGCTGTTACCAGAAGGTTCTTTCGCACTGTTAGATTAACAAAACAACGACGTCCCTCTGGCACTAAACCAATACCTAAGCGGGCAATTTTATAACTAGCCATTTGACCACACCCATGGCTGTTAAAGTGAACCTCCCCCGAGCTACATCCTAAGAGCCCACAGACCACATTAACAGTCGTGGTTTTACCCATGCCGTTACGCCCCATTAGAGCAACCACTTGGCCTGGATATATAGTTAAATTAACATCAAATAAAGCCTGAGAAACACCATAGTGCGCAGCAAGCTTTACAACTTCAAGTAGTGACTGATTCATGGCGCAACTCCCAAATAAGCAGTTTGCACTTGCTCATTATTGCGTATGCCATCCACGCTTCCAATGGCAATAATACGGCCATAGTCTAACACCGTAACATGGTCAGCAAGAGCAAATACTGCAGCCATATCATGTTTAATAAGAAGAATTGGTGCCTGTAGGCACATTTCTTTGAGCCTTTCAATGAGTTGTTTTACCCCGGCAAGGTCCATGCCAGCCATGGGTTCATCAAGCAAAAACGCCTTGGGTTCCAACGCCAACGCCATAGCAATTTCTAATTGCCGCCTTTCTCCATGGGACAAAGCTGATGTGAGTGAGTGGTGGCGCTGCGACAGACCTACTTGCTGCAGGTAGGTGCGGGCTTGAGCTAATAAGCTTTGATCGTCGCTGACCGCAGTAAAAAAGCTAAAACTAGAACCGCTCCGGGCCTGTACGACTAACAATAAATTATCAAGACGGCTGTATTCCATGATTAAAAAAGACACTTGAAAAGTTTGAGCCAAACCCAATTTAGCTCTGTTAGCTGGTAATAATTGAGTAATATTTTGACCCAAGAACCTTATCTCACCCTGATCTGGCTGTAGGTATCCTGTGATTTGCTTAATCAGTGTGGATTTTCCAGCACCATTGGGGCCAATTAAGGCATGAATTGGCCCAAAATTAAGCGTCAGGCTTAGGTCTTGTGTAGCTTGGATAGCACCAAAACTTTTACTTAGATTGATAATTTCAATTACAGGATTAGACATTTTTTTGTTCTCTACTTAATACTCCAATTAAGCCACTTCGAGCGAACAACACCACACCCAGCAACAACAGGCCTAAGAAAAACTGCCAATACTCTGTCCATCCACCTAACACGGCCTCGCACAGAATAAATAACCCGGCCCCTGCCAAAGGACCATAAAGTCGTCCCAAGCCACCCAGAATAACAAAAATCATAATTTGTCCAGAAGTGTGCCAAGAAAACATAGCAGGGCTGACAAAACGGTTGAGGTCGGCAAATAAGGAACCTGCTAATGCAGTAATAGTGGCAGATATGACGAACGCAGTCAATTTGATACCCAAGGGGTTAATCCCATTGAAAGCCACACGAGTTTCGTTTTGCCGCAAGGCCTTTAAGGCGTTACCGAAGCGCGAATTTTGTAATCGACATACGCCCCATAAGGTAATCAGAAGCAAGGTACAACAGATCATAAAGAACTGTATTGGCTGGAGTGTATTTAGCCCAGGAAAACCATTGCGCATATAAATTGGTAGCCCGTCTTCGCCGCCATAAGTGGGCCAAGAAATTGAAAAATAGTAGATCATCTGAGCAAATGCCAAAGTAATCATAATGAAATATACACCACTAGTACGGAGGCTCAGCAAGCCGATAAAAACAGCGACTATAGCTGCAATTAGCCTTGCTAAGGGCCAGATAATAAGCAGTTGGGTGGTGCCAAGTATGCTAATAAAACCACTGAATATAGGCTCATAGTTAAGCGCGTGGCTGGCAAGAATTCCAGTGACGTAGCCGCCTATACAAAAAAAACGGCATGACCAAATGAAACCATACCTCCTAGGCCTAAAGCAAGGTTTAAGCCAACACCAGCTAAAGCTAAGATAGCGACCCGTGTTGCCAAAGAGACATAATAAGGTTGGTCCAACCAGTGGGCCAACCAAGGAAGCACTATTAAAAGAGCTACCATAATTCGATTAAGTTTTTTTCTGACATATAATTACCCGTGGGCAGGGAACAAACCCTGAGGTTTGAATATTAAGATGATGATCATCAACACATAGATGGCAATAGAGGCCAGTGCCGCCCCTAAGGTATTAGCAAACACTGGATCCAGCACCAACTGTAATAATTGGGGCAAGTAACCTCGGCCCAAAGTGTCCACCATACCTACAATAATGGCGCCCACTAAGGCTCCACGAATAGACCCAATCCCTCCAATAACCACCACCACAAAAGCGAGGATGAGCACAGGCTCACCCATACCGATATCTACTGATTGAATACTACTCACTAGAGCACCAGCAAAGCCTGCCAACGCAGCGCCTAATGCAAAGACCAAAGTAAAAATTAAACCAATATTGATACCTAAGGCCGCTGTCATTTGGCGATCTGATGCGCCTGCACGAATACGCATACCAATACGAGTTTTATTAATTAAAAAATAAATGCCAACAGCGGTAAGCAGACCTACAACGATAATGAATAGTCGATATCGAGAATATTGCAACACACCAAAAAGATTGATCGCACCATAAAAAACCTCCGGCACATCAAGGTATAAAGGGTAGTATCCAAACAACCAACGCATGGCTTCAGAGGAGATCAGAATAAGGGCAAAAGTAGCTAGCACTTGATCAAGGTGGTCTCGTTGATATAAGCGCCTCATCACACCAACCTCGATGAGCGCACCGACCACTGCTGCACATACCACACTTGCTACTAGGCCTAAGGTAAATGAGCCTGTCCAACTGGCTACGGCAGCACAGGCAAAAGCGCCGATCATACACAAAGAACCATGGGCCAAGTTGATCAGACCCATCACACCAAAGATAAGGGTTAGTCCAGCTGCCATTAAGAACAGCATAATACCTAATTGTAAACCGTTGAGGCATTGTTCTAAGAACAGAATGGCAGCCATATTAGTGTCTCCGTAATCAAGTGGCACTAATGCACCGCTTGTGGTTCAGGGAAAACTACAGCGCACAGTCTGCGGCGTAGGCATCTTGGTGATCCTTCAGACCAACACCAATAATTTTGTTGGTCAGCAGGTCACCTTGCATCACCACTTCACGCACATAAATATCCTAAATAGGGTGTTGATTGTTACCAAAACGGAAGTTTCCACGCACTGAATCAAACTGAGCTGACTTAATGGCTGCTCTAAAGGCATCTTTATCATTGATGTCAGTAGATTGCATGGCAGATAAAATCAGATTAGCAGTGTCGTAACCTTGGCTTGCATACGAAGAAGGAGGTCGGCCATAGACACTTTCAAAGCCTGCAACGAAGGTTTTGTTAGCCGCGTTGTCTAGGTCTTTGTTCCACTGCGAGGAGTTTCTTACCCCTAAGGCAGATTTACCCACAGCCTGAAGAATACCTTGGTCAAAGGAGAACGCTGGCCCCATCACTGGAATAGTCATACCCGCTTGAGAGTACTGCTTCATAAAGGAGATTCCCATGCCTCCTGGTAGAAAAAAGTAAACACTATCAGCACCAGATGCTCTAATTTGAGCGATTTCAGCTGCATAATCAGTTTGACCTAGCTTAGTATAAAGCTCACCTGCAAGTTAACCTTCATAGAAAAGCTTGTAGCCAGTTAACTCATCTTTACCAGCAGGATAATTAGGTGCCAAAATAAAACTATTTTGATGTTCTGCACCATTAGCATAGTTACCCATAGCTTCATGTAAATTATCATTTTGCCAAGCCACGTTGAAATAATTTTTGTGACACCCTAGGCCTGCCAAGGCAGATGGGCCCGCATTAGGTGACAAGTATAATATGCCTTGATTAACACTATTTGGCACCACAGCCATGGCTAAGTTTGACCAAACAATACCAGTGAGAATGTCTACCTCGTCTTTTTGGATCATCTTGTCGGCAATTTGAACAGCCAGTGAAGGCTTGCGGCCATCATCTTCAATAATGACTTCTAGATCACTATTGTTGGCATTGTTTACAGCCAGCATAAAGCCATCGCGCACATCTACACCTAGGCCAGATCCGACACCCGACAAAGTAGTGATCATACCCACTTTGACTGGGCTAGCTTCAACGTGCGGTGCCAAGCACAAGGCCGCACTTAACATACTGGTAATTAACTTTTTTTCATGATGGAACTCTCTATCTTAGTTTTATTTTTAGACCTACAACGACTCAAGTAACTAATTTCACTGCGAGTCAATACAATTCAATACGAGTTACTACAAGTCTTTTAGTTTGAAACGTTGAATTTTTCCTGTTTCAGTTTTAGGTAATGCATAAATAAAGTGCACTAGCCGCGGATACTTATAAGGTGCAATGGTGTTTTTAACATAATTTTGTAGCTTCAAAATAAGCTCATCTGAAGCGTGATAAGTTTTATTGAGTACAACATAGGCATTCACAAGTTGGCCACGGTGCTCATCTGCAGTGCCAATAACAGCACACTCCAGCACAGCGTCATGGCCTAACAAACAGGCCTCCACTTCTGGACCAGCGATGTTATAGCCAGAAGACAGGATCATGTCATCTGTGCGTGCTGCAAAGTGAAAGTAACCATCCTTGTCTTGAAAAAACGCATCACCAGTAAGATTCCAACCATCTACTACATAGTTGGCTTGGCGTTCATCACTTAGATAACGACAACCCGTTGGCCCACGTACAGCCAGTTTACCGACTTGACCACGTGGCATTTCCTGCATTCGTTCATCAACTATTTTTGCTTGGTAACCACTGACTGGCTTGCCAGTGCAGGCTGGGTGCGCATCGCCAACACGGTTAGACATAAAAATATGCAACATTTCTGTGGCACCAATACCATCAAGCATGGTTTTACCCGTTTTGGTTTGCCAATCCTCAAATACAGTAGCAGGCAATGTCTCTCCTGCAGACACTGCAATGCGCAGACTAGACAAGTCTGCACATTCGTCCATCGCACTCAACATCATCCGATAAGCAGTGGGAGAAGTGAAGCATATCGTTGCTCTGTAGGTCTCAATAATATCAATCATCTCGGTTGGAGAAGCAGTTTCCAATAAGATAGCGGTAGCACCAAAACGCAGTGGAAAGATTGCCAAACCCCCTAAACCAAAGGTAAATGCTAAAGGAGGTGATCCTACAAACACATCGTCCGATGTCACTTGTAATATTTCACGTGCATAGCCATCCGCGATAATGAGTAAATCACGGTGAAAGTGCATGGTGGCTTTTGGTTTTCCAGTAGTACCAGAGGTAAAGCCTAATAAAGCTACATCGTCTGCACTGGTGGCAACTGCCTGAAAACGAACCGGTTTGTTGAGCGCAGTTCGATCTAGCTCAGCATCAAAATTCGCTGTACCGTCAAAGCCCACAACTTGCTGTAATATATCGCTGGTTTGGGCACAAATAACCATCTCATCCATTAGGCGGGTGTCGCATAAAGCCAATTTAATTTGCGCCAAATCAATGATTTTACTCAGTTCACCCGCTCTGAGCATCGGCATAGTGTTTACTACCACTGCACCTACCTTTGTTGCAGCTAACCAACAAGCCACAAGTGCTGGATTATTAGCGGCTCGAATTAATATACGGTTGCCAGGTTGAATATCGTAATCATCCACCAACGCATGAGAAAGACGGTTACTCCAATCAGACAGCTCCTTATAGGTACGCATCCGGCTATTGCCAATGAGTGCTATATGATCACCAAACCCTCGCTCAACCATATTGTCAGTAAGCTCCACTGCAACATTAAGCTGGTTGGGGTAGGCATATTGGTTAGCATTGAGCTCAGGCCACTGGTGTATGGGCGGCAGATTGTCACGACAAAAGGTATCCACATGACCTGAGTTTAATAATTTCATGAAACCACTCCTGCTTGTAATTGCTTGGCAATAATGATCTTTTGTACATCAGTGGCACCTTCATAAATCCGCAAAGCTCGAATCTCCCGATAGAGACACTCCACTGTGGCACCAGCTCTAACACCTTCTGCGCCGTGTACTTGCACCGCCTGATCAATGACTTTTTGGGCCATTTCTGTGGCATATAATTTGGCCATAGCAGCTTCTTTTGACACTTTTGCTACACCCTGATCTTTGGTCCAAGCCGCACGATAAACCAGTAATGCTGCGGCATCAATTTGTGTGGCCATATCAGCCAAATGCCCTTGTACCATTTGTAAATCATTTAAGGGTGCACCAAATAATCGTCTATTCTGGCTGCGTTCTAAAGCTTCATGTAATGCGCGTCGGGCCATACCCAAAGCAGCTGCACCCACACTCGATCGGAAAATGTCCAGTACCGACATCGCCACCTTAAAACCATCACCAGGTAAACTGAGTAACTGGCTGGTATTGACTGCAACGTTGTTAAACGTCAGCTTAGCAAGTGGATGAGGGGCAATAGTATGCAGTCGCTCTACCACATCTAGGCCTGAACTATCAGCTGGCACTATAAATGCAGACAGCCCTTTGGCACCAGCTGCCCCACCTGTGCGAGCAAAAACACAATACACATCAGCGATACCTCCGTTAGAAATCCAGGTCTTTTCACCATTAAGTATGTAATTTTGGCCATCAAAGGTGGCACTTAACTCCAGGTTAGCTGCATCAGAACCAGATTGAGGTTCGGTAAGAGCAAAGCCCGCAATAGCTTGACCAGCCCTGGTTTTGTGTAGCCATCGTTGCTGGTCTTTAGTGCCAAATAGACTAATGGCGCCGGTGCCTAAGCCCTGCATAGCAAAGGCGAAATCAGCTAATGCATCGTGCCGCGCCAAGGTTTCACGAATTAGGCACAAACTACGCACATCTAGGGTCTGTGCTAATGTTAACTTAGGATCAATTGCACTGTACTTAAGCCAGCCACCATCCCCCAGCATGTGCACTAAATTAATACATGCCTTATCAATATCGCTATGATCAACCGGCAAATGGGTGTCGCACCAAAGTTCTAGCTGTGCAGCAAGTTGGCGATGATGATTATCAAAAAAAGGCCAAGTAAGAAAACTAGTATCGCGTTGCATGATCAATCACCCTCGAAGCAAGGTCGCTGTTTGTTGACAAATGCTTTGTAAGCCCGGCTGAAATCTTTCGTTTGCATACACAGTGCTTGAGCTTGTGCTTCTGCTTCGATGGCTTGCTCAGGCGACATATTCCATTCGTGATTGAGTTGGGTTTTAGTCATCATGTGAGCAAAACTTGGTCCCTTAGCAATTTTCTGGGCCATTTCAGATGCCGTTGACTCTAATTCTTCGGCGACTACAACTTGGCTGTAAAAACCCCAACGTTCACCTTCCTCAGCACTCATGGATCGACCTGTAAAGAGTAAATCAGCAGCTCGAGACTGACCAATAATACGCGGTAAGATGGCACAAGCTCCCATGTCACAGCCACCCAACCCGACCCGCGTAAAGAGGAAGGCAGTTTTTGCTTGAGGTGTGGCTATGCGCATGTCGCTTGCCATAGCAAGGATCGCTCCAGCACCAACAGCAACACCGTCGATAGCAGCAATAATAGGCTTGCCACAAGCAAGCATAGATTTAACTAAGTCCCCTGTTATACGAGTAAATTGCAGCAGCTTTTTAGCAGTCATATCTAACAAAGGACCAATAATTTCGTGTACATCACCACCTGAGCAAAAATTGCCACCGTTAGGCAAGATAACAATGGTTTTAATAACGTCTTGCTGCGCCACTTGGCGAAACAACGTCGTTAGTTCGGCATAGCTATTAAAAGTAAGTGGGTTTTTACGCTCAGGGCGATTGAGGCGGATATAACCAATACCCTGTTCACAATGCCAGTGAAAATAGCTTGCAGAAAAGTCATCTAAAGCACTCATAATTGTGTTGCCCCAAACTTAGTAAGTTTTTCTAATAGTGAAATTAGCATGTTTGATTGTTCAGTGTTTAAGGTGCTCATGATGTCATCTATCCATTGTGAGTGGAGCTTTGCCAGGTGTTCAAATTCTTTTTTTCCACTTGAACTAAGGCAGACTTTATGGGCGCGGCGGTCAATAGAGTCTTGTGTGCGCTCGATCAACCCCTCGTCGACTAGACGATTAACGATGCCAGTGGTGTTACCATTGGACACCTTCAAAAATCTAGA
>MDTF01002863.1_pt1 | contig 10273 bp, 18 predicted proteins | sample 811191 | NCBI WGS metagenome assembly MDTF01 (sample SAMN05326649, study PRJNA326480) | marine metagenome | isolation source: seawater | place: Southern Ocean | collected 2011 | reverse complement strand
TTACCTATCGATTTTACAAGACTCATAAAAAATCCTTTTACATTATTTGTGAGACTATTAGTTGATCTAGTGGTAAAATTCAATTTAAAATGACTTTAGAAGTAAAGATAAGTAAAGAATTAGTACCTTATAAATCAGCGTTCGCATTTCTTAAAAGACGAGTGGACTCAATTAAAGAACATAAAAATGATGATTTATTGTGGATTTTAGAACATCCACTAACATTTACAAGTGGTTTGAGGTCGAAAGAAAATGAGCTATTAGACAAAAAAATCAAACTTATTAAAACAAATAGAGGTGGCAAAATAACACTTCATAATCCGGGGCAAAAAATTATTTACTTTGCAATAGATTTAAATAAAAGAAAAAAAGACATTAGAAATTTAGTAAACCATATTGAAAAAAGTATTATAGAATTTCTAAAACTATATAAGATAATTGGTCTTGCAAATAAGGATAATATAGGTATTTGGGTTGATGATAGAAAAATTGCTGCAATAGGAATACGTGTTACTAATTGGGTGGCATATCATGGCTGCTCAATTAATATAAGCAACAAATTAGAACCGTACAAAAAAATAGTTCCTTGCGGAATAGACAACACAAAAGTCACTTCTGTTGTAAATGAAACTAATGTTAAAATAAGAAATATAGAAATAAAATTAAAAAATATTTTTCTAAAAAACTTAAAAAATATTTAAATCTTTTTTAATAATAAAATCTTTAAATTCTTTATTAAATTCTGCCCTAAAATTATACTTTACATTGTTAATCATAAATTTTATTTCATAAGCGTGCAACATTAAGTTTTTACTTTTTATAAAATCTTTACCTCTTTTGACGTAGTATTTATCGTCTCCAATTATTGAATTACCTATATTGTATAATTGCTTTCTTAATTGATGTTTTCTTCCTGTAATAGGTCTTAACTCTAATAATGAATATTCAGAGCTACCTTTCAAAATCTTAACATAAGATATTGCCTTTTGTACAATTTTTTTTTCTTTTTCATATAAAACTAAATCATCTTCTAAAACTTTAACTTCTTTAGATACCTCGCCGTAAACTACAGCTAAATATGTTTTATGTATTTTTCTTATACGAAATAATGATGTAAATAGTTGTGCATACTCCCTTGTCTTTGCAACTATTAATATACCCGAAGTTTCTTTGTCTAGTCTATGGACTATAAATGGTTTTGTGTCTTCGAAATATTTTGTTTCTCTTAATGTATCAACAACATTTTTAAAAGATTTTGTACCTGATTGAACGGCTATACCGGCGGGTTTATTTATTACGATAAAATTTTCATTATTTTCTATAATAAAATCATCATATTTATCCCTTTCAGTGTTAGAGGGGACATATTGAGTGATTAAATTTTTTTCAGTTTTTTTTACTTTTTCAATATTAAAAATTTCAATTATATCATTTTCTTGAACACGATAAGAGCTTTTAGTTTTTTTTCCATTAACTTTGGCTTGATTTTTTCTTATAATTTTTTCTATTAAACCTTGCGGTATATCCAATACTTTATTCTTAAACCAGCGATCAAAACGTGTATTGTGAAAATCTTTCTCTACTTCAAACTTTTTGATCATAGAAAAGTATATTAAGAAACTTATTTAGTGGCTGCAACTGGCGCTGTATCTTTTTCTTTTGATTCAACTTTTTTGGGCTTATCAACTTTTTTAGCTTCCACATTTCTGTCTACTAATTCTATGATAGCAAGAGGTGCGTCATCACCATATCTAAAACCAGCTTTTAAAACTCTTGAATATCCACCTTGTCGCTTAACATATCTAGCTGACAGTACATCAAAAACTTTTACAACAGAACTCTTGTCTTGTAATTTTGAAAATAGTCTTTTTTTATTACTTAGATTATTTTTTTTGCCTATAGTGATAACTTTATCAATAAGAGGTTTTAACTCTTTTGCCTTAGGTAAAGTTGTTGTTATTTGTTCATACTTAATTAAAGAATTAAGCATGTTTTGAAAGAGAGCTTTTCTATGCTCAGCAGTTCTGTTTAATTTTCTATGTCCTAAACCGTGTCTCATTATTTAGTAATTGTTTTCTTCTAATTTTTTTGACATTTCAGCAATATTGTCAGGAGGCCAGTTTGGTATTTCCATGCCCAGATAAAGTGACATTGTACTTAAAACTTCTTTAATCTCATTTAAAGATTTTCTACCAAAGTTGGGGGTTCTGAGCATTTCAGGTTCTGTTTTTTGCACTAAATCGCCTATATAAATTATATTGTCATTTTTTAAACAATTCATAGATCTGACTGAAAGCTCTAATTCTTCCACTCTCTTTAATAAGTTTTTATTAAACTCTGGTTCTGTTGATTTAACCTCTTTGACAACTTCTTTTGGATCATCAAAATTAACAAACATTGATAACTGATCTTGAAAAATTCTTGCAGCATATGCAATGGCGTCTTCTGCATTTACTGTGCCGTTTGTTTCTAAGTTCATTAACAATTTATCATAATCTAAGGCACTGCCGGCTCTTGTATTTTCAACAGTGTAAGAAACTTTTTTTACTGGACTAAACAATGAATCTACAGCTATCAATCCCAAAGGACTATCTTCGCCTTTATTTTTGGTAGAAGGCACATAACCTTTTCCAGTGTTAACTATTAATTCCATATGAAAATTTGTTTTTTCGTCTAAATTACAAATAACTTGTTCTAGATTTAGTATCTCTATTTCTGGAGGTAAAGTTATATCTTTGGCTTTAACTTCTTTTGGGCCTTTAACGTCTAATATGATTTTCTTTGGAGAATTTACTGAAGATTTAATTGCTAAACTTTTTACGTTTAAAACTATATCCGTTACATCTTCTCTTACACCTTTTATAGAAGAAAATTCATGCAGCACACCATCTATTTGTATTGCTGTTACAGCAGCGCCTTGAATTGAAGAAAGTAAAATTCTTCTAAGGGCATTTCCTAAAGTCTGACCAAAACCTTTTTCTAATGGTTCGGCGATTACTGAAGCTGAAGTTTTATCTTCATCGCTAGTAATTTTTAATTTATTAGGTTTAATTAACGCTTTCCAATTCTCGTCTATAATATTATTTGTTGCTGGCATTATACTCTCCTCCTTTTAGGTGGTCTTGTACCGTTATGTGGCATAGGTGTTGTATCCTTAATTGATGTGATTTTAAAACCTTTTGATTGGAATGCTCTTAAAGCAGTTTCCCTGCCAGAACCTGGACCTTTTACTTCAACAGATAGAGTTCTTAATCCTTGTTCAAATGCTTTTCCACCGGCATCATCTGCAGCAACTTGAGCCGCATATGGAGTGGATTTTCTTGATCCTTTAAAACCTTTAGCACCAGCAGAAGACCAAGCAATAACATTTCCGCTTTCGTCTGCTATTGAAATAATTGTATTATTAAATGTTGAATAAACATAAGCTATTCCTGAAACTATATTTCTTTTTACTTTTTTCTTTTTTTTAAAAGAAGATACTTTCTCTACTTTTTCTTTTTTTACAGTCTCAGTTTTTGTAATTTTAGAATCTTTCTGAGTTTCGATTTTTTTATTCATAAGTTAGCTATTATTTTTGAGGTGTAAGTTTTTTTCCAGCTATTGCTACTGCTTTACCTTTTCTAGTTCGCGCATTGCTATGAGTTCTTTGTCCCCTAACTGGTAATTTTTTTTTATGTCGTGTTCCTCTGTAGGTTACTAAATCAATTAGCCGTTTAATGTTTAAAGATATGTCTCTTCTTAGGTCTCCTTCAACTTTGTGATTAGTATTTATATACTCAGTAATTTTTAGTACTTGATCTTCAGTAAGATTATTTACCCTTACGTCATGAGGTATATTGAGTTTCTCACAAATTTTTTTTGAGGAATAAAAACCAATGCCATGAATATAGGTTAAACCAATGCTTACAATTTTATTCGGAGGAATATTAATTCCGGCTATTCTTGCCATAGTTTATTGGTTATAAGTTTTAAAAAAAATGTATTTATATGGCCTTATTATGCAAAGTCAACCCTCTATAACAGCTAAATATTCCCTTATTTTGCTCTCAATACTCTCTATATTCATTTCTCCATTAAGATCTTTTACTAAATTCATTTTTGTATAGAATTCTAAAACTGGTTCAGTAGATTCTTCGTAAGTTTTAAATCTTTTTATAGCAACATCAACATTATCATCATCTCTTTTTTGTAAAAAATCACCCTTACAACAATTTATATTATTAGGGGGTGGATTAAAGAATTGATTAAATGTTTTTCCACATTTAGAACATATTAATCTTCCAGAGATTCTTTTTTTGATGACTTCCAGTGAGACTTTCAGCCGTATAACAATATCAATTTTTTGATTATATTTTAGAAGAAGATTGTTTAAATTTTCAGCTTGAGATAAATTTCTAGGGTAACCATCGAAAATAATTTTGTTTTTATAGTTTTTATTTGAAATTATATTTTCTATTAAGTTGTTTATTATATCATCAGATACTAAAGAGCCGGAATTAACAATTGAAGTTATTTTTAAACCCAGTGGAGTTTTTTTAGCTATTTCCTCTCTTAACAAATCTCCAGTAGATAATTTAAAAAGATTAAAATTTTTAAATATAAATTCAGATTGCGTTCCCTTACCTGCACCAGGTGGTCCAAATATAATAACATTCATCTTAAGCTAATTTATTTACCAAACTTTGTTTTTTTAATTAATGATTCATATTGAGAAGTCATTAATCTGGTTTGAACTTGAGTAACTGTATCCATAGCAACTACGACAACAATTAAGATAGATGTACCACCTAAATAAAAAGGTATTGGATATTTTGAAATTAAAAACTCAGGGAGTAAGCAGACAAAGGTTAAGTATAGCGCTCCTATTGTTGTTAGCCTGGTTAAAATAGTTTCAATGTATTCCGCCGATCTTTCTCCTGGTCTAATCCCAGGAATGTATCCGCCATGTTTTCTTAAATTTTCAGCAGTTTCGGTTGGGTTAAAAACTATCGAAGTATAAAAAAAAGAAAAGAAAATAATTCCTGAAGCATATAGTAGCATGTAAAGAGGTTGCCCTTGAGTAAACATTGAAGAAATATTTAAGAATAAATCTGAATCAGACAAACCAAAATTGCTTAATGTTACCGGTAATAACAATAACGCAGAAGCAAAAATTGCTGGTATAACTCCTGCAGTATTAATTTTTAGTGGTAAATGAGAAGAATCACCACCATATACTTTGTTGCCTACTTGTCTTTTTGGATAATTTATTAAAATTTTTCGCATAGCTCTTTCGAAAAAAACTATGAACAGAACTGTAAGTATTACTAGTATAAAAATAATTATAATTAATGTAGCTGATAGGGCTCCTGTGCGGCCTAGCTCAAATGTAGAAGCTAAGGCTCTTGGAATTTCAGCAACAATACCAGAAAAAATTATTAACGAAATACCATTACCAACACCTCTTAATGTAATTTGTTCACCAAGCCACATTAGAAAAGTGGTACCAGCTACTAAAGCAATAGTTGTTGTTATTCTAAAAGACAGACCTGGATCAAGTACTAAAGAGCCTGCGTTTTCTAAACCGACAGATACACCATAGCCCTGTAAACAGGCAATGAATACAGTTCCGTATCTTGTTAATTGTGTAATTTTTTTTCTTCCTATTTCACCTTGCTGTTTTAAATTTTTAAAATAATCAGAAACACCGGTTAAAAGTTGAATAATGATTGAAGAAGATATGTAAGGCATGATACCGAGAGCAAAAATAGCCATACGCGTTACAGCGCCGCCAGAGAAAACATTAAACATACCAAGCAAGCCTTTTTGAGCATTACTCATTACTTGCGTTAAAGCTTGAGGGTCAATACCAGCTAAAGGAACATATGTTCCTATCCTGTACACAATTAAAATACCTATGGTAAAAAAAATTCTACTTTTTAGATCGTTAGCTTTACCAAAAGCTCCTTGATTAAGGTTTTCGTTTGACATTATAATTTCTATTTTTTTGGAGTATCAACGTTTACGTTAAGTTTTTTTCCTATGCTGGCAAGTCCTTGTTTGGAAACAAATTTTTTAAGAATATTAAGTGTACCACCAACTTTTTCAATTTTAGCTTGTGCTTGTTTAGAAGCATAATTAGCGGATATTATTATCTTATTTTTTAAATCTCCGTCCCCTAATATTTTTAATTTAATATATTTTTTGTTTATTATTTTTTTATCTTGTAAAAACTTTAAGTCAATTTGTGTATTGAGGTCAATTTTTTTATTATCATGAAATTTTTGTAAATGGGATAAATTAATAATTGCAGTGTTGTCAGGAGCAAAAGATTTGAAACCTCTTTTTGGAAGTCTTCTGTATAATGGTGTTTGCCCACCTTCGAATGCTTTAATTGCGACGCCAGATCTAGATTTTTGACCTTTAACACCTCTCCCACCAGTTTTACCTTTACCGGAACCTATACCACGGCCTGGTCTAATCTTTTTAACGTTTGTTTTTACTAAATTATTTAATTTCATTTTGTGTTTTCTCTCTTAGAAACTATTTCAGATATTTTTTTTCCTCTCATTGCAGAAAGAAGTTTCGGCGATGCTTGAGACAATAAAGCTGCAACAGATGCTTTTACTACGTTATGCGGATTTGCAGATCCGACTGATTTTGCAACTATATCCTGTATGCCAAGAACGTCACAAACAGCTCTTATAGGTCCACCAGCAATAATCCCTGTGCCAGCTGGTGCAGAACGCATTATAACTTTACCTGATCCGTTTCTACCTTTGACATCATGATGTAGCGTTCTTCCATCTTTAAGAGAAATTTTTACCAAGTTTCTAGTTGCGTCTTGTGTTGCTTTTTTAATAGCATTTGGAACTTGTTTTGATTTACCAGCCCCTACTCCAATTGAACCTTTTTCATTACCAACAACTACTAAGGCGGCAAAACCAAACCTTCTTCCTCCCTTAACTACCTTAGTAATTCTATTAATTGCTACTAATCTTTCTTTATATTCACTAACTCTTTTTTGCCATTCAGCCATTTAAAAATCCAATCCGTTTTTTCTCAATGAATCTGCAAACAGTTTTATGCGACCATGATATTTATAAGATCCACGGTCAAAATAAACATTAGTAATTTTTTTTTCTGTGGCTCTTTTCGCTAGTATTTCGCCTAACAATGTAGAAGTCTCACTTTTTTTTTTTTTGTTACTTTTAATTTCTTTTTCAATTGATGAAACTGAAACAAGTGTTTTTTTTTCTTTATCGTCTATTATTTGTGCAGAAATATTTTTTAAAGATTTAAAAACAGATATTCTATATCTATTTGTAGAAACACTTTTTAACTTTTTTCTATTTCTAAGCTCTCTTTTTTTTGCGTTATTTATTTTTTTCATATTATTTTTTTTTACCTTCTTTTCTAAGAACGTATTGACCTCTTTCTTTGATGCCTTTACCCTTGTAGGGTTCTACCGGTTTAAGAGCTTTAATATCAGAAGCTACTTTTGAGACTAATTCTTTATCAACCCCTGTAATAGTAATTATTGTTTGCTTTTCTACTGTCATTTTTACTTCTTTTGGAATTTTAAAATTGATGTCATGGCTAAAACCTAATTGAAGATTTAGTAAATCTCCTTTTAAATTTGCTCTAAAGCCCACACCTGTAATATCTAAAATTTTTTCATGTCCTTTAGAAACACCTAAAACAGCATTATTAATTAAACTTCTGTAAGTACCCCACATAACAGAAGTCCTCGTATCAAGTTCTTTAGCTAAAGGTTTAATATTAAATTCATTTTTTTCATTTACTTTCATTGAAAATATTTTATCGTTAATAGATAGAGTCTTGGATCCCTTGGGGCCAGTTATTGTCACAACCCCATTTTCAGATTTAACTGATGCGTCTTTGGGTACAATTATGTTCTTTTTTCCAATTTTAGACATTAAAATACTCTGCAAATAATCTCTCCACCGACATTATTTTTCCTTGCTTCGATGTCAGACATTATTCCTTTGTTTGTTGATATAATTGCTAAACCTAAACCATTTTGAATTCTAGGTATACTTGTTGCGCTCGAATAAACTCTTCTGCCGGGCTTAGATACTCTTTTAATTTCTCTAATTACCGGTGTTCCTTCGTAATACTTTAGATCAACAAATAAAGAAACTTTGTTGTTTTCTTTTTTTTCAATATGATAACTTGTAATGAAGCCTTCATTTTTAAGGACTTCTAAAATTTTTAGTCTAAAGTTCGATGATGGCATTTCAACTAAAGGTAACAGTCTTAATTGACCGTTCCTAATTCTTGTAAACATATCTCCTATTGGATCCATTAAAGTCATAATTTTTTCCTTACCAGCTTGATTTAGTCATACCTGGAATTTTTCCAGAAGAAGCCATATCTCTTAAAGCTATTCTTGACATTTTTAATTTTCTGTACACACCGTGTGGTCTTCCTGTGATTTCACATCGGTTAACAACTCTTATTTTTGAAGAGTTTCTTGGTAGCTTGCTTAGTTTTAATTGCGCTGCAAATCTTTCTGATAAAGACAACTCTTTATTTTTTATAATTTTTTTCAATGCAGTTCTTTTTTTTAAAAATTTAGCCGTAAGCTTAATTCTTTTAAGATTTTTTTGTATTGCGCTTGTTTTAGCCATAATTAGTTACTTTTTTTTGTGTTGGTTAATGGAAAATTGAGTTCTTTTAAAAGCTCTAATGTTGCTTCTTTAGATTTACTTTTACAAACTAGAGTAATATCCATTCCTCTAATTTTGTCAACTTTATCAAAGTTTACTTCAGGAAAAATAATATGTTCTTTTATACCAAAATTATAATTTCCAAATTTATCTATACCATTTTCGTTTAATCCCCGAAAATCCTTGATTCTGGGAAGCGCTATATTTACTAATCTATCAATAAATTCATACATTTTTGTAGATCTTAGGGTAACTTTAACACCTGCAGGAAATCCTTTTCTTGTTTTAAAATTAGCAATAGATTTTCGAAATTTAGTGACAATAGCTTTCTGTCCAGCGATAGAGGTCATATCATCAAGACAAGATTTAACTTTTTTTGCATCAGTTGCATCTTCACCCATACCAACATTTAATACAATTTTAACAACCTTTGGAGCTTGGTGTTTGTTTGTATAGTTTAACTTTGTCATTAACTTTGGCAAAATTTCTTTATCATATTTGTTTTTTAATCTTGGAGTCATTTATCTATTTTTTTTCTGTTTCTTTTTTTGTATCTAAATTTTTAACGTTTGAATAATGAATAAAACTTTCCTTTGAAATAATTCCACCTTTATTTTCTTTGGTTGGTTTTTTGTGTTTTTTTACAAGATTAATAGCTTTTACTTTTAACATGTTTAATTTTCTATTAATTTCGATAACTTCTCCTGATTTTCCTTTGTCTTTTCCAGTAATAATTTTAACTTGATTTCCCATTTTAATTTTCATATTTAAATTACCTCCGGAGCTAACGATATAATTTTTGTGTGACCAGCGGCTCTTAATTCTCTAGTGACAGGTCCAAATATTCTCGTTCCAAGCGGTTCTCCTTTTTCATCGGTCAAAACAACTGCGTTATGGTCAAATTGAATTTTTGAACCGTCGTCTCTGAATATTTCTTTTCTTGTTCTAACTACAACAGCTCTATGCACAGTTCCTTTTTTTACCTTACCCTTGGGTATGGCATCTTTGATTGTAATTACTATCAGGTCACCAACTCCAGCATATCTTCTTTTCGATCCTCCAAGAACTTTTATGCACTCTACTCTTTTAGCTCCTGTATTGTCTGCTACAAGACATTCCGTGTGATTTTGAATCATTTTTTTGTTACCATCCAGGTTTTTTTCTTAGAAATAGGAGCGCATTCTATAATTTCAACAGCGTCACCTTCTTTAAATTTATTACTCTCATCATGGGCATGATATTTTTTAGTTCTAGATATGACTTTTCCATAAAATGGATGTTGAAATTTTCTCACAACCTGTACAACAATAGTTTTGTCATTTTTCGAGCTCACAACTTTTCCTTTTAATACTCTTTTGCTCATTTAGAAGCCTTTGCATTTATTGTTGTGTATAGTCTCGCTATACTTTTTTTAATTTCATTGTATTGAGCAGGATTCTCAACTTGACCATTAATTTTTTTAAATCTAATGTTAAATAAATCTTTTTTTAATGTTTGGATTTTTTTAACAGCTTGCTCACCAGTCAATTTTTTATCTTCTTTTTTATCTTTAGCCATTTTTATCTTTTAATAAATTTAGTTTTAATTGGTAGTTTCGCAGA
>MDTF01016428.1_pt1 | contig 10276 bp, 10 predicted proteins | sample 811191 | NCBI WGS metagenome assembly MDTF01 (sample SAMN05326649, study PRJNA326480) | marine metagenome | isolation source: seawater | place: Southern Ocean | collected 2011 | reverse complement strand
GAAAACTAAAACTTAACGTCCTCTCTGGCATGAAAAAATAAAACATAATAACTAGTAGAGATAGAACTTCTGATATGCCTGTTGCCCACGCAGCGCCAGTTAACCCCCAGTCATAAACTGCAATAAAGAAATAGTCCAGAACGATATTAACTGCCGCGCCAACTCCAAGTGCAGCAGCTGCAAGATTAGGCAAGCCATCCAAGCGGATGAAAAAATACAGGGGGATAATAATCAACTGAAAAATTACAAACGGCATAATGATTCGGTAATATTCGCTCATCACTGGAAATAACTCTTGAGTAGCACCAAGACTCGCAAATATCTGGTCTTCAAATGCAAGTGTGAGTATTATCAGAACTAACGCATAGATTACCATAGAAATTATTGACTTACTGAAAATTGCAGATGCAGCAGGCTTATTTCCTTCTCCAAGATACTTGCCAGCTCGAACTGAACCACCAATTGACATCATCATGCTGACGCCAAATAGGAGAGTTATTATTGGAATAATAAGATTAACTGCAGCTAGAGCAGTAATGCCCACATAGTTTCCAATAAAAATACCATCCACAAGTGACGAAGATGTCATTGCAATTAAGCCCAGAATAGATGGTATCAGATACCTGACAAACGTCGGAAAAATCTCACCATTAAGAGCATCATTAGCTTTATTTGAATCAACGGTCATGGGATTTAGAATCTAAGTCTTAAATGAATACCATTTTCACATAATTTACTCAGAGTAATGAGAGCTTACTTTAGTTGCAAAATAGTTTGACGAATTCCGCTTTTCAAGTTACCAGAAAAATCAAAACCAAGTGACTTAAATCGATTGCATGAAACTTCATAGGACAACTGATTCATGATTTTATTTTCAACAAAATCAATAGTTAAGTCTGGCACAAAATCTTTAATCATATCGGTAATTTCTCTCACAGTTGAATTAGAAGTTAGAATATTATATATTCTGCCATCAAATATATTGTTTTGAATAATAAATGTTATGGCTTTTGAAGCATCTTGCAAGTCTAGATAAGGGCGTTTTTGATCATAAGCTGTTTTCCAAACAGTAATTGGAATACCCATAGATGCCTGCCAACAAAATTTATTAACTGCTGTATGAAATCTCATACCAGGCGAAACACCAAAAATAGTACCAAATCTGCACGTTATAGCCTTTAAATCATTATTTTTATAAAGAGATGCAATTAGATCCTCTTCCTTTAACTTAGTTTCTGCATATGGACTTTGTGGCTGAAGCTCATCTTCAGTACAATTCTCATCTACCACTTCATTTTGAGTTCCATAAACGCTTGTTGAAGATAAAGTAATTAATTTTGAATTAGTCTCTAGACAGGCATTAGCAACCTTAAAAGTAGAAATATAGTTATTCTCTTCAACTTCTGCTGCCTTGCCAAAACTTCCAGCAGCATCAGTAATAGCAGCTAAATGAATTACGATACTTGAACTATCAAATATTGAATTTAGATCTAATGTTCTTACATCACCTTCAATGAACTTATAGACCCCACTTTTAGGCAGGTTAAATAATGAAGGGAAGCGCTGAGTCATCATATTATCGATCATTACAATATTTGCCCCAGGAAATTGAATCGCTAAATCACGAATGAGATATGATCCAATATGACCAACAGCTCCTGTTACTACAATTTTCATTGAAAACTCCTTAAATAATATATTATTTCTTTATAGCAGTTAGTTCTAGCATATGGTCTCTATCACCCTTCCATTGAAACTTTTCAATTGCCTTGACAGTTAAGCCTAAACGATCACATATAGCGCTCAATTTCTTATCAGTATAGCAATTAGTATGAAATTGCCCACTTCCATTTTGACTTCCATAAAAAGTCGCAGCTAGATACCCCCATCTATTTGATGGCCTATAAGTAAAAGTTCCAAACCAATGCTGATCATGTATTGATTTTTCATCATTCTTATAGAAATCTTTCCAATCATCCTCTGCATCTAACCATTGCTTTACTGTTTTCTCAAAATCAACAGTAGAAACCCTCAAAATTCCGCCCGACTTTAACACACGAGTAACTTCATAAAAAAAACGTGGTTCATCAATAAAAGGTAAGTGCTCAATTAAGCCATCTGCTCTAATTTCATCAACTGTTGAATTTTCATAGGGTAAGTTAAATAAGTCATATTGCTTAATCGTTAGTTCATCATCAAAAACCTGGTTTGGATATCTGGCTCTCATATCTTCTAAGGTATCCATATCAACATTAATATAATCTTTCAATGGACGGCCTCCACAACCAAGATTAAGTTTAACTGGTGACTGATTTAACATTTATATCTCCTATTAATTATTAACAAATTTCAAAAAAATCTCATACTTTCTAATATAATCATCCTCAGAATAGTGATGGTCGCATAATACAGTTAGAACTGTATTTTCTTTAGTATATAGCTGATGCGACCATATACCTGGGGATATCAATAATCCTAAGTTTGACTTATTGAGTAAATATTGAGAAACTTCAATACCATTATCACAAACAACTTCAATCGAACCAATAGTGCATATAAGTAACTGTGAACACTCACGATGAGCATGTCTGCCTCGAGTAGTATTTTTTGGTGAAATGACATTAAAAACTCTTTTGATATTGAAGGGAATATTTTGACTTTGAGTGTCTATAACTACTAAATCTCCTAAATCATCAGTAAAAGAAGGTAGTTCAATTAATTTAACTAAATCCATTATTTTTTATACTCCTTAGCAAAGTAAGAAACCAACTGTTTTATACCATCTCCAATTTCAACACTTGGGCTCCAATTAGATACAGATTTTAATAATTGGTTTGAACCAATGAAATTTCTTTTTTCAATCTCATTAACTTCAATTGGCCAATTACTAACTACAACTTTATTCTGAACGAAAGCAGTTTTTTGAACCTCTTGTGAAATTAAATTAAATACATCAATAACTTTTGTTCCTGTTTCAGTTGAAACATTAAAAATAATATCTTTTGAATTCTTTGAACATACGCATATAAAAGCCGAGATAACATCGGTAATATAAACATAATCTCTTATGTAACTCCCACCTCCATAAATATTCAGATCTTTTCCTTCCAAAGCCATGCGAGTTAGCTTACTAAGTACCCCCCTATCATCTGCCATTGTTTCATTTAAACTTGGACCATAAACATTTGCCAGTCTCAAAATTGAAGCGTCAATTATACTATTTTTACATGCCATCACAATCAACTGCTCTGCAAAATATTTATGCATATCATATAAAGTAATAGGGTTCGGTGCAGTAGACTCATCGACAGGTTCTTTATTTGTTAACCCATAAATAGTTACTGTAGAAGCAAACACTACTTTTGGAGATAGAAAAAGAGTTTTTGAAGCGCTAATTAAATGAGTAATAGGCAGTACGGTTGACATTAGACTTTCTTGTGGATTTTTCTCAGCATTATAAATACTTGTATTACCTGCAAGATGAAAAATTATATCTGCATTACTAACAATTTTCATCCAATTATCTAAATTATTAAGATCCATTAACCAATCTTCCACCCCATCTTCAGGAGAAAGTTTTTTTCTACTTATTCGAATTATTTTTGCTGAATATTTTTTTAATTTGACTATTAATGAAGACCCTATATATCCACTTGCACCTGTAACTACAACAATTTTGCCTTTAATATCATTATTATTGAAAGTCATCTTATTATTACTATGGAACTAAAGATAAAGGTAATTGATTATTTTCTATTAAATCTATCAAAGATGGATAATTAGCGTCTCTTTTATTAATAGCAAAGTCTTTTTGAGGCCAACTAATATTTAATGTAGGATCATTCCAGAGAAGTCCTCTCTCATCCTTATGATCATAAAATCTTGAGACTTTATAGTGTAAGTCGGCAAAATCACTTAGCACACAAAATCCATGTGCTATACCAGGTGCCATATATATCTGTCGCTGCCCAGAATCACTTAACTCAACCCCAAACCACTTACCAAAACTCTTTGAATGAGGCCTTAAATCAACCCCTACATCAAAAATTACTCCTCTCATAACCGTCACAATTTGTGCCTGAGGATGCATAAATTGAAAATGCAAGCCTCTTAGAACTCCTTTAGAAGATCTTGATTGATTATCCTGAACAAAGTGATCTTTAATACCATGATTCTTATAGACCTCTCCTTGAAAAGTTTCAAGAAAAAAACCACGCTCATCCTCATAAATGTTCGGCTCTATAATTAAAAAACCATCAATAGGTGTTTGGACAATCTTCATAAATCTACAAGTTCCGACTTGAAAATTCCTTAAAAACTTTAACTACTTTATCAGCGTCATTTAATGATAATTCTGGGTAAATTGGTAATGAAATTATTTTTTGCACTAAGCTTTCAGTCTTACTCATATTTTCAGCCGTCTTAACCCTGTCTTTGTATGCTGGCTGAAGATGAACAGGTAAAGAATAATGAAGTCCTGCTTGAATACCTGATTTTTTAAAATAGTTTAAGAGATCATCACGTTTTTCTGATTGCACAACAAATAAATGAAAGACAGAATTAGAATCACCACGCACCTCTGGTAAAAATATTGGCAATTCAGAAAGTTGTTCTTTGTAATATTTTGCCAAATTAGTCCTTTTAGAATTATCAGAGTCCAAGTACTTCAATTTAATCCTTAAAATAGCGGCTTGAATTTCATCTAATCTTGAATTCCTTCCAGTATATTCACTAATACGATTTTTCCAACCATACTCTCTTTGCATTCTAATTTTAGAAGCTAAGTCAGTATTATTAGTTGTTATCAACCCCGCATCTCCTATTGCTCCTAAGTTTTTAGTAGGGTAGCAACTAAAACAACCAATATCACCAATACTTCCAAGACGTTTATCTTTATAAAGTGCACCATGTGCCTGCGATGTATCTTCAATTAAAAATATGCTATGTTTATCACAAAAATACTTTATTGCTTCAATATTCACTGATTGACCATATAAATGAACAGCTATAACAGCTTTTGTTTTTGAAGAATAAACTTCTTCTAATTGAAGAGGCTCTAGTGTATAAAACTGTTGCTCAACATCTACCAAAATAGGAGTCGCACCCGAAGCTTCAATAGCAGCTACTGTTGCAACTGCTGTATGAGAAACAGTAATTACTTCATCACCATTTTTGATATCTAAGGCCCGAAGAGCAAGCTCTATAGCATCAGTTCCATTCGCAACACCAATAGCATATGAAGCACCTATATATGATGCAAATTCCTGCTCTAATGCTTCGACCTCTTCTCCTAAGATATATCTCTCACCTCTCATAACGGATATGACCGCAGATTCTATCTCAGATTGATAGCTAGAAAATTGAGCTGATGGATTGGCACATAAAATCATATTTAGTCTATTTTAACTTCTGGAATATAAGTTATCCAATGTTTATCATTACCCATATATTCTTTTTCTTTTTTAATTATCTCAGCTGCATGATTCCAGGCAAACAATAAAACGTAATCAGGTTCACTTTTTCGAAATTCATCATACGGTAATATTGGAATATGTACGCCGGGAGAAAACTTATTTTGTTTTATAGGAGTATTATCATAAATACAATCAACTAACTGACTAGAAATTCCAAAATAATTTGTAACAGTAGTACTTTTAGAAGTAGCCCCATAACCAACTACTTTTTTGCCATCATCTTTTAATTGCGTAAGTAATTCAATAAGATCACCCTTAATTTTATCAACTTTATTCTTATAATTTAAAAATAGCTCCTCATTATCTAGTCCTATTTTTTTTTCATGTTGAATAAGATCATACACATTTTGTGATACTTGTTTAACGCCCTTATGAGCCAATGTATACCTCATAGAGCCTCCATGTGTAATTTGTGCTTCTACATTTACTAGCTCAAGGTTATGCATATTTGCTAAGTAACTTACTGACAGAGCGGAAAATAAAAATACATGCTCGTCATAAATTTGATCAAATGATGTTTTTTCAATAACTTCACCAAGATAAGGATCTTCAAATACAAACACACCTTTATCACTTAATAGAGTTTTGACACCTTCATAAATAGAGTGCATATATGGAATATGACACATTACATTAGCACTAAGAATAGCATCAGCTTTTTTATGAGTTTTTAAAATATTTTTTGCAAGAGTTAAATCAAAAAAATCTGTAATCACTTCAATTCCTTTACTTAAAGCAACTTGAGCTACATTTGCTGAAGGCTCAATACCAAGACAGGGAACACCTGACGCCTCAAAATTTTGCAATAAAATTCCATCATTACAACCAATTTCAACAATAAAAGAGTTGCTAGTTAAGTCTTGCAGTGTTGAAATAGATTCTGAGAAATCTTTAAAATGTTCCTTCATATAATTTGATGTAGAAGAAAAAAATGCATAATTCTCGTGGAACATCATTTCTCGATTCGGTTGGTTTACAAGCTGAACCATATTACAGCTAGTACAAAAACCTACTTTCATTCTGAAAGTATATTCATCAACTAACTCCTCTTTAGAGCCAAAAGAATTAGCTATAGGCATATCCCCAAAATCAATAAAGGGGTTATATTCATCTTTACATATTAAACACTTTGGCATGAGAATCCTATTTTTTTTCAATTAATAAAATAACCTGTGATTTTACATTTAATAAAATCATGATTTAATAAAGATAGTAGGGCTTGCTTAAAAAAATATTAAGCAAGAAAAGAATTGATAGAATTTGTTGACTCGTCCTGAAGTATTTCTTCAAGATACTTATAATATTCATTTTGAGAACCATTTTTAATATACTCTTGAAGTGTTTCACTTGAAATCCATTTGTTTCGCCATGCAATTTCTTCTAAACATGCAATTTTGAATCCCTGGCGTTTTTCTAGTGTCTGAATAAATTGTGAAGCTTCTAAAATAGAAGATTGAGTTCCAGTATCAAGCCAAGAAAAACCCCTTCCTAATAATTGAACAGTTAAATTACCTTGTTCTAAGTACATTTCATTAATTGAGCTAATTTCAAGCTCACCTCGAGGTGAAGGCTCAACTAATTTTGCAAATTTAATAACATCATTATCATAAAAATATAATCCTGTGACTGCAAAGTTTGATTTTGGATGCTCTGGCTTTTCCTTAATAGAAATTACTTGACCATTTTGATCAAACTCAACCACTCCAAAATCTTTGGGGTTTGCAACTTTATAGGCATAAAGAGAGCAGCCTTTTTTGAGTAAAGCAGACTGTTGTAAAACCTCACTAAAACCTTGACCATAAAAAAGATTATCACCCAAGATTAAACAGACATTATCTGCTCCAATAAATTTTTCACCAATAATAAATGCTTGCGCTAAACCATCTGGGGTAGGTTGCTCAGCATAGCTAAATTTGACTCCAAAGTTGCCTCCATCACCTAGAAGATTCTCCAATAATGGAAGGTCTTTTGGTGTCGATATTATTAATATTTCTCTAATCCCTGCCAACATCAATATAGATATTGGGTAGTAAATCATAGGCTTATCATAAACAGGCAATAGCTGCTTACTAATAGCTGCTGTTAGAGGATATAGACGAGTTCCAGAACCACCTGCAAGAACGATACCTTTCATTATTTCTCCAAAAAATTAATTCTTATTACCTAATCTTTCATATTTGTAATCACCATTCAAAACTCGAGAATACCATTCTTTGTTTTCTAAATACCATTTAACAGTTTTTCTTAGTCCAGTTTCAAAAGTTTCAGCTGGATACCAATTCAGATTAGTATTAATTTTACTAGCATCTATGGCATACCTCACATCATGGCCGGGTCTATCTGAAACAAATTCAATTAAATCTGAATAGCTCATTATATCTTTCAATTTACTAGGAAGAAGTTCATCTAAAATTTCACAAATCTCTTTCACAACCTCAAGGTTAGTTTTTTCATTAGAGCCACCAATGTTATAGGTTTCTCCAATAGTGCCTTTTTCTATCACAGATAATAAAGCAATAGCATGATCCTGAACATAAAGCCAATCTCTTACCTGGCTACCATCACCATATATAGGAAGTTTTTTTCCATTGAGAGCATTTAAGATAATTACTGGTATAAGTTTTTCTGGAAACTGGTAAGGTCCATAATTATTTGAACAATTTGTTATTAAAATTGGTAATCCATAAGTCAAATTCCAAGCCCTCACTAAATGATCCGATGAAGCCTTAGATGCTGAATAAGGAGAGCTCGGATTATAAGGAGACATCTCAGTAAATAAATCATCTTCCGCAAGACTTCCATAAACTTCGTCTGTTGAAATATGATGAAAACGAAAATTATTTTTTTTATCACCATTCAATTTCATCCAAAACTTTCTACATACTTCTAGCATCACATAAGTTCCTACAATATTGGTATTAATAAACTCCATTGGTTTATCAATTGACCTATCAACATGTGATTCAGCAGCAAGATGCATTATCTTGTCTGGTCTATACTTATCAAGTAACTGGGTCATCGTTTTTTCATCACAAATATCGGCTAATTCAAATATGTAAGAACTATTTAGACTTAGGTCTCTTAATGAATCTAAATTTCCTGCGTAAGTTAATTTATCTACATTTATAACTTGATGCTCAGTATTGTTAAGAACAAATCTAATGAAGTTTGAACCAATAAATCCAGCACCACCAGTAATTAATATTTTCATAGTTTTTTAAAATACTTGCTAGCCATACTTATAGAAGAAGTTACAATAATTTTAATTATATTGAATGTATGTGGAATCCAAAATCTAATCTTGAGTCTAGGATAGTTTACTTTAAATTGATAGTCTAAAAATTTACCTAATAATATAGATTTTTGAAGAAATGAAAAAGCCTTTGATTTTGGAGATAATCTAAATAGAACAAAAAATGCATCTTTAGCAAACCAGTGCAGCATATGATAAACGCATTCATCCTTAAATTCTTCTCCTTCAATTAATAAACAAATTCTAGAGAGTTCAATAAGAAAACGAGGTTCTGCAGAAATGTATTCATCATAATTTAATAAAGAAGCTGAAAGGGATCCCTCATGTGTTCTTAAAAAAACTAATGGATGAGTGACTAAGTTTATTTTTCCGTACTGAGCTAATAGAATTGGTAATAAACCATCTCCGTAGATACCAGAAGAAAAATTTAAATTAGGAAAACCACCAATTGCCTTTAAGATGTTAGTATTAAGTAGGCCACAAGAACCAATAATTCTGATTCTCTTTCTTTGTACATAGTCTGCAATAAAATTACTAGAATCAAATTGAATTGAGTTAGCTAAATGTGGGGTATCAAAAAAAAACTTATCTGGAGCTTCTCCATTTGCAAATTCACTATAAACCGCACAGACATTTTGGTCTGAATGCTTAATTGTCTTTATGAGAGAATCTAAAAAATAATGACTAAGGACATCATCATCTGCGAGCCATGTAAACCATTCACTATTTGCCTGGCTCAATAAATAGTTTAAATTATTAATTTCACCAATATTTTCTTTAAAATTTATGATTTCAATTCTTGGGTCTTCATCAATTCCAAGCACTGCAAATGTAACTTTAGATTCTGGAAAATCATTTCCTATTATTAATTTAAAGTTTTTATACTTTTGATTTAATACTGAATGAACAGCTTCTATTAAAAAATCTGGCCTATTATAAGTTGTCAAGCCAATAGTAACTAGTGGATTTATTTTGTCAATCATATTATTCTAACAACAGTTATAAAAGCCTAGTATACAATCTAAAAATACTTACTTCTACTCTGAGAAATTTCATATATAAATACATACCTCTTCTCAAAATCAGATACTACAAACCTTTTTGCAATGCGATTATACTCTTTTTCCCAGGTTACAAAATCTTCCTGGGTGAGTATGGAGAATAGATGGTCTGCAATCATTTAAAATAAAGATTTTACTGTCAAATGAAAGTTAAAAATTGCTATAGATATAGTAGAAAAATATTTAGCTCATTCCCTAATTTTCATCACGAATTATGCTCCAAACTTTATCAAAATACTTATCTTAAAGAGCTAACGTTATATTTTAATTTATTTTTAGTTATTTTTTCCCTGTTTAGTTGAACTTTAAAGAGTCCAATAAAAACCAATATGACATTAAAGCCCTTTATTTAATTAAGCTGAGAGATCAATTAAGGTTGATTACGAAAAGTTACAACTAAGAAGATGGCGGAGCGGACGGGGGTCGAACCCGCGACCTCCTGCGTGACAGGCAGGCGTTCTAACCAACTGAACTACCGCTCCAATTTT
>MDTF01017601.1_pt1 | contig 10278 bp, 14 predicted proteins | sample 811191 | NCBI WGS metagenome assembly MDTF01 (sample SAMN05326649, study PRJNA326480) | marine metagenome | isolation source: seawater | place: Southern Ocean | collected 2011 | reverse complement strand
TTTTTCTTATAAAACCTTTTCTATTTTATTTGATCTAACTGAATTAGAAGATCTCCACAAAAAAATTGGTATATTTTCGTTCAATAGATTCAATATTTTCAGTTTTTACAACAAAGATCACGGGTCTCGTGATGGAAACGACTTAACTAAATGGGTAAAAATAAATTTAGAAAAGTATAATTTAAATTTTAATGTTTCTAAAATTAAATTACTTTGTTTTCCAAGGGTATTTGGTTACGTGTTTAATCCATTAAGCATTTTTTATTGCTATGAAGGAAATGTTCTTAAAGCGATTTTATATGAAGTTAAGAATACTTTTAACGAACAGCACACTTATGTTTTCCCCGTAAATAATAGTAAAAAAATAATTACTCAACAGTGTGATAAAAAATTTTACGTATCACCTTTTATTGAAATGGACACTTCTTACAATTTTAGATTAACAGAACCAGACAAAAATATAAGAATATTCATTAAACAAACAGATAAAGCAGGAAAAATTCTAATAGCATGCCAAATAGGAACGAGGCAAGTTATGTCCTTAAAACAATTGCTAATAAACTTTTTTACACATCCTATGATGACTTTTAAAATTATGATATCGATACACTATGAAGCATTACTTCTATGGAAAAAAGGAGCTATATTTAAAAAAAGACAAGTAAAAATAAAAAATAATACCTCTTTAGAAAAATGAATTTTAGTCCATCAAAAATATCTGAAAATTTCATACTGAATAAATTAAAATCCATTAAAGGTGGAAGTTTAAATTTAAAAAATTACAGTCAGGAAATAAAACTTTTTGGCGATTCAAATGGCATTGTTAAAGCTGATATTACTGTTCATAATCCAAAATTTTTTTTTAATATCTTAAAGGGCGGAAGTACCGGTCTTGCCGAATGCTATGTAAGAGACGAATTTACTACTTCAGATCTTACTTCGTTAATAGAACTTACTGCTAGAAATATTGATTTAACACACAGATTTTCAGGCGTTTTAAGAATTAAATTCTTAAAGAATTTGTTTAAAAATATTTTTGCTTCCAACACTAAAAGTAAAAGTAAAGAATACATATCTAAGCACTATGACCTAGGGAATGAGTTTTTTTCTATCTGGCTAGATAAAACTCTCACTTACTCAAGTGCTATTTATGAAAAACCTACTGATGATTTGTCTAATGCACAGATTAACAAATATAATAAGTTGATTGAATTTATAAAGCCAAAATCTGGAGATAAAGTTTTAGAAGTAGGTTGTGGATGGGGAGGATTTGCAGAACATCTTACTAAAAACCACGATGTTAAATTAGACTGTATTACGATTTCAAAAAAACAATTAGATTTTGCCAAAAAAAGAATTTTTAATGCAGGTTTAAATGAAAAAGTTAATATTAAATTCCTAGATTACAGAGATATAAAAGGACAATATGACTCAATTGCCTCTATTGAGATGATCGAAGCCGTTGGAGAAAAATACCTTAATAAATATTTTTCTATGATTAAAAATAATTTAAAACCCAAGGGTATTTGTGCAATACAAGCTATTATTATTAAAGATGAATTATTTGACCAATATAGAAAAAGTGAAGATTTTATACAAAAATATATTTTTCCAGGTGGGTTTCTTCCTTCACTCCAGTCTATAAAAGAACACACTGAAAAATCTGGTTTACAGTTAATAAAATATAACTCCTATGGAATCCACTACTCTAATACTTTGAAAGAATGGAGAGAAAACTTTATTAACTCTTGGACTGATATTTCCAAACAAGGTTTTGATCAATCGTTTAAAAAAATTTGGAATTTTTATTTTTCGTATTGTGAAGCTGGGTTTAAATCTAAAAATATTGATTTGATACAATTCTCTTTATGTAATAAGTAACTTCATATGAAAATATTATTTATTTTATTAACTATTTTTTTATTAACTAACTGTACAGGGACTCAAATGAAACCAACAGATTTTAAAGAGCAAAAACCAAGACTAATTATAGAAGACTATTTATCAGGAAATGTTAAAGCCTGGGGAATATTGCAAGATAGATCGGGTAAAGTTACAAGACAATTTTCAGCTGATCTTAATGGTAAGTGGGATGGCAAGCAGCTAATATTAAATGAAGAGTTTAATTGGTCAGACGGTGAAGTTCAAAAGCGTCAATGGCAGATCACTAAGTTAGACGAACATAATTACGAAGGGACGGCAGGGGACGTTGTTGGTAAAGCCAAAGGATATTCTTACGGTCCAGCTTTTAAATTTGAATACGTTCTATTGGTCCCAATTAAAGGAAAAGAAATCAAAATAACCTTTGATGACTGGATTTTCAAGCAAGATGATAAAGTTGCAATCAATAGAGCTGTTATGACAAAGTTTGGTTTTAAAGTTGCTGAGCTTACAGTAATGTTTGCTAAAGATTAAAACAACGCAAAATATATTCAATAAAGCTAATTTACAGTCAATATTTTGATTGCAGATATTTTAATTTAGAGTAAGTTTTAAAAAAATGAAAGCTATTAAAATTAAAAAACATTTAAAAAAAATAAAAAAAAACTTTGTGCCAAAAATTAGCTTTGGCATATTAACTAAAAAAGTTACAAAAAATATAGACAAGACCTATAAAATATTAAGAAAAAAAAAAAAAACTAAAAGACTAAAAAAAACAAAACCCACAAGTCAATTAAGAGCTGAAAAACAATTAAGAGAGAAAATTTTCAAACTAAAACAAAAAGAAAAAACAGCCAAAATTCAAGCTTTAAAAAATAGAAATCAAGAAAAACAAAGATCAAAAGATGAAGAGCTAAAAATTAAAAGACAGGAGTTGAGAATCAGAGAAGAAGAATTAAAATTAAAAATCACTGATCAAAAATTAAGAGAACAAGCAGAACAAAGACTACAAAATCAAGAACAGAGAAAAAAAGACGAAGAAAAAAGAATCAGATTAGAGCAAAAAAGATTGAGAGATGAAGAAATAAGATTAAGAGAGGTTTCAGAACAAAGAATAAGAGACGAGGAAAAAAGAATAAGAGATGAGGAAAAAAGAATAAGAGATGCCGAAGAGAGAAAAAGACTTGAAGCCATACAAAGAGTTAAAGATGAAGAACAAAGAATAAGAGATGATGAGCAAAGAGCCAGAGACCAAGAGGAGAGAAAAAGGCTCGACGCAGCACAAAGAGTTATAGACGAAGAACAAAAAGTCATAAATGAAGAGAATAGAAGAAAAGCAGAAGTTGAAGAACAAAGAATTAAGGAATGGGAAGTAAAATTTGATGCAGAACGTAAGAAAAAAGAAGAAGAAGAATTTTTAATGGAAGAAGATTTAAAGAAAAAAGACGAGGAGAGAAAGAAAAAGTTAGATCTTGATATAAAAAATCCTACTAAAATTAATTAAAGTCAATTTAATTAACAGATAATATTAAAATGAAGCTACTGCTGTTCAGTCTTATAATATAGAGTTTTATTATGCTTGAAAAATTAAGAAATTGGATGATCGAAAGTGCTAATATAATGTTTGATGACTCTAAATCAGATATTAGATCATTGCCAAAATCAGTAAGACTACAAATACTTATCGTATTATCATTTGTTTGGTCGACTGTTTTTAGCCTATACGTATTCAGTTTAACCACTTTTATATGGGGATGGGCCGGTGTTGTGATGGGCCATGTAGGATTGATAGTAGCCACATACATTACCTTTAAATTTTTTCATAAAGCGGAAAAACAAAATAAAAGTGTATTTGAAACAGGAAATTACAATCCAGCAAAAATTTTTATTTTCTTTTTCTTAATTTTTTTTATTTTTATTTTTACCAAGGGTATTGATGTTTTAACAAGAACTCAGTCATACCCAATAAAATATGATGGGCCTGAAAAAAATACCCTTCAAAGAATTAAAGATTTTGTAAAATAATATATTCAATGTCAAAAAATATTTTTATTGTATTTGGTCATCACAATACAAAAAATTCTTTTAACGCATCAGTTAGAGATACATTTATAGATGAAGCAAAAAAGTGTGGACATAATATTGATTTAATAAATTTACATACGGAAAAGCAGTTAAAATTTTTTAATGGAAGCCCACCAGATGATCAGGTGCTTGATTATCGAAATAGACTAGAAAAAAGTGATGTAATGTTTTTAATCTCTCCTTGCTACAATCTTAGAGCTAGTGCAATTTTAGAAAACTGGATAGATCTCGTGCTTGCGCCAAAGTGGTTTTTTGCCTTTAAAAGAGTTTATGGCAACTGGGGATATCCTGTTGCCGGAGCTATGAAAAATAAATTAGCTATAATGTCAATGTCATATGGAGGTAATATTTTTTCTATTCAAACCTGGTTTCAAAATATGCCCTTTAGGAGAATTAAAGCAGGAGTACTTAAGCTTGGAGGTATGAAGATTAAGTATGTAAGGTTTTACGAGGTCCTTCCAGGCATGCCACAAAAAAAATTTGCAAATGAAATGGAAAAAGTTAGAAAACTAGTAAGAGAGTTGTAAAACAATTTGCTATCTCTTAACAAATTTATTAATTAAAAATAAATATACCCGGTAAGGTAAAATCCTTAAAAACTTTAGAAATAAAGTTAATTCTTTTGGGAAGTGTATTTCAAAAGAATTACTTTTAGTAAGTCCGTTAAATATTTTATTAGCTGCAAATTCTGGACTTTTAATAAATGGCATACTAAATGTATTTTGATTTGTTAACGGTGTTTTAATAAAACCTGGAGAAATTAAAGAAATTCTAACAATGTATTTTTTAAAATCAAAATAAAGACTTTCAGTTAAATTAGTCAAAGCAGCTTTCGAAGGTCCGTAACCACTTGAATTTGGAAGGCCTCTATAAGCAGCAATTGATGAAACAATTGATACATGTCCTTCTTTTTTACCTTTAAAATAATTTTCGACAGCTTTTATACAATTTAAAACACCGAAGAAATTAACATCCATAATTTTTCTTATCTGTTTCTTATTAATTTCCTGTTCTAATTTTGGATCATAAGCTCCACTGCAAAAAACACATAAATTTAAATAGTTAAATTCTTTTAAAATATTTGAAAATGTTTCCTTAACTTTATCGTCGTCTGTTACGTCTAAAGGAAATGAAGATATATTTTTATGTCCAGCAATTATATTAAGTAAATTTTCTCTTCTTGCCGAAATAGCAACTTTCCAATTTTCTTGAGCAAACTTTTCAGCTAAGGCCTTACCAATTCCACTACTAGCTCCAGTGATCCAAATTTTTTTATGATTTTCTGACATAAATTAGTTATATCTCATTATATGACAAAAAATAAATATTTATCACTTGCTTTAATCCTCTCAATTACTTTTATAGCCTCAGCTATAGGAGGTTTTACAACAACCTTATTTAAAGAGCCCTGGTATTCAGAAATAATACTTCCTAGTTTTAATCCACCAAGCTGGGTGTTTGCGCCAGTCTGGACTTCATTATATGTTTTAATGTCAATTGCTATTTGGAAATTTTGGATAAATTCATTCGATTTAAAAGTCTTAAAACTTTATTTCATACATTTATTTTTTAATGGCACCTGGAGCATTATTTTTTTTGGCTTTCATCAAATTGAGATAGCTTTAATCAACTTAGCTATTATTTTAATTTTTATAATAATTTTGATGAAAATTTACATAAAAAAAAATAAATTAAGTTTCTTAATTATGGTTCCTTATTTTTTATGGTCATCATATGCATTTATTCTTAACACGGCAATTGCAATTTTGAATTAAAATTTATTTTTTGGATACTCCTTTTTGAGAATAAACCTATTAATTAAAAAAGATAAAAATATTAAAACAATACTTCCTGCTATTACCGGAAATAAAATAAAATCATAAGATACATCTGTAAATAAGACTATTAGAGGATTCGCTGCTGCTGGTGGGTGAATAATCTTTAGATACACCATTGCAGAAACGCAAATACCTACCGATAGCCCCAAAGATACAAAAGAAATGCCAATTAATTCATTAATTAAAATTCCAATAATTGCAGAAAGTAAATGTCCAAAAAAAACATTTTTAGGTTGGGCAAATTCACTTTCGCTAAATACAAATAAAATTAAAGCAGAAGAACCAAAAGAAAATAAAAGCCAGACACCTATAGGGGAGCTAAAAGTTAGTAATGCTAAAAAAGAAATCACAATTCCAGCTGAAAGGCCATTTATTATTGGCTCAAATTTTTTTGAAATTTTCATATTCAAATTTATTTAATTAGGTTATATATAATTAAAAGTAATTAAAACTCAAAAAAATATTAAAAATTAACACAATAGAATTTAATGATATCTTTATTTTTAAATAGAATTTATCGATCAATCAAGATTGAACCTGAAGTTTTTGATGAGATTCAAAAAGATAAAAATGCCACTTTATCTGCAGCTATAGTTGTTCTGTTGTCAAGTGCAGCCGCTGCTATTGGCGCTTCACATTTAGGTGTAGCAAGTTTCTTCCTCGCTCCAATTTTATCTTTAATCAGCTGGTTTGTTTGGGCTTATATTGTTTACTTTGTTGGGGTAAAATTATTTCCAGAAGAAAAAACTAAGACTACTCATTTTGCTCTTTTAAGAGCCATTGGATTTTCAAGTGCACCTGGTATAATTAGGATTTTAGGCTTTAATTCAGATTTAATGTCCGTCACGTTTATTGGTTCTGCCTTTTGGATGCTAGCTTGTATGGTTGTAGCAGTAAGACAAACTTTGAACTTTAAAAGTTTATGGAGAGCACTTGGTGTTGTTATTGCCGCATGGTTTGTTCAAGCCTTTTTTCTGCTTGCTTTTCTAGCGCTTACAAAAAATTTTTAAATAGGAAATATAGTTTTTGAAGTTTTACAACTATTGCAAAGTTTGTAACCGTGCATAATTAAATTAGCTTTAACGCTGTCATTTTTTTCCTTACACTCCTCGCATAAATTATCAACCTCAACATAATTTAAAACTTTGTTTGATTTAATTGATTGATTCTCAAAATATTTTAACTCGTAACATTCTGTACATAAATATTGAATATTATTAAAGTTACTTACCTGGGTAAGTATAGTTTCATCTTCTCCACATTCATCACAAATTGGAATTTTTTTCATTATTTTGTACCCATAAATATTTAAAAATATTACCTTTAATTAGATCAAAACTATATAATTAATTTGTGAAAAAATTATTTTTTATTATTCTTTCAATTAGTTGTTATTTTGCCAGCAGCACACTTGCTTTAAGTGGAGTACTTTCAGTAACTACAGCTAAAAGCAAAATAGAATATAAAAAAGCTTATTTTGCTGGGGGATGTTTTTGGTGTATGGAAGAATCATTTGACAAAGTAAAAGGGGTTGTAAAATCAATCTCTGGTTACTCTGGTGGTCACGTAAAAAACCCAACCTACAAACAAGTTATTTATAATGATACCGGACATGTTGAGGCCATTACAGTTTTTTACGACCCTAAATTAACAAACTATAATGAATTATTAAAAGTATTTTGGAAAAATATAGATCCTTTTGATGCAAAAGGTCAATTCTGTGACAAAGGAAAAAGCTATAGATCTGTTGCATTTTACGAAACCTCAAAACAAAAAAAACTTATACAAAATTCAATATTAAATATTGAAAAAAAATTTAATAAAAAAAAAGTAGTAACCTTAGTTTGGAAATTTGAAAAGTTTTATCCCGCTGAGGACTATCATCAAGATTATTATCAAAATAATTTTTTAAGATATTTAGCCTATAAAACAGGATGCCAAAGAGAGGAGATATTAAATAAAATATGGAACTAAAAAAATATTTTATACTCATTATCATATTGAATTTTACAAGTTATTTATGTGCAGATATTATTAAACCTGACCAAAAGTTAACACCATATGATGTAATAAAAATTCAATTAAATGCATTAAAAAAAAATAACCAGCCAAATAAAAATTCTGGAATTGAGCAGACTTGGGAATTTGCGCATCCTGAAAATAAAAAAATTACAGGACCGTATGAAAGGTTTCAAAAAATGTTACTAGGAGATCAATATAAAGTTCTACTAAACCATGAATCTCATAAAATTAAACTAATTATGAATTCAAAAAATAAATATATTTATAATGTTGAGTTAATTTCTAGTGATAAAAAGTTGTATTTTTATGAGTGGCATCTAGAAAAAAGCACTATCATGAACTGTAACAACTGTTGGTTTACCACCTCTGTCTCACTCCCAACCGGTAGAGGAAATACAATTTAATGAAATTTCATACCTCTAGAGAGAAAGCTTTAGAATCTCTAGATATTTTTATAAACAAGGATATTATAAATTACTCATCAAAAAGAAATTATGATTTTGGACCAACAGAGAGAAAAAATGTTTCGTGTCTTTCTCCCTATATTTCACATAGGCTTATTAATGAGTATGAAATTTCAAAAAAAATTTTAAGTAAACATCCGTATCAAAAGGTTGAAAAATATATTCAGGAAATTTATTGGAGAGTTTACTGGAAGGGTTGGCTAGAGCTTAGACCGAAAGTATGGAGTGATTTTACAGAAGATTTAAATAAAATTGAGGAGAATGAAAATTTTTATCAAGCAATTAGTGGAGAAACTAAAATTGAATGTTTTAATGACTGGGTGAAAGAAATTAAAGAAAATAATTATTTACACAATCACGTACGTATGTGGTTTGCAAGTATTTGGATTTTTACCTTAGGTTTGCCGTGGCAAAAAGGTGCAGAATTTTTTATGAAGCATCTTCTTGATGGAGACGCCGCATCTAACACTTTAAGCTGGAGATGGGTTGGAGGATTACAAACAAAAGGAAAACACTACCTTGCTCAATCTTGGAATATTAGTAAATTTTTAAATAAACAATATAAGAATATAGAGCTTAAAGAAAATACACTTCCTTTAATTGAGAACAGGGAATATAAAATTTCACCAATTGAAATAAAAAAAAGCAATAGTAGAAATGATTATTTAATAGTTTTTGAAAATGATCTAAGTTTAGAGGGCTTAAATATAAAAAATTATAAAAAAATTTATTTTATTTTACTAGACAATGTACGAAGAACATTAAAGTTAGACTCAAAAGTTTTAAACTACAAAAAAAAGATTATGAAAGATCTATTAAATAAAATTGATAATAACTTTGAATTAACTAATGAAAACGAAATAGAAGAACTGCTAGAAAATATAAAAAACTTCGATATTGTTTATCCCTCGATAGGTGAGAACATGTCTTTTTTAAAAAAAATTGTTAAAGAAAAAAAATTGAATTTAAATTTTATTACTAGAGATGAAGACATATTTTGCTGGAATTTTTCAAATAAGGGATATTTTAATTTCAAGTCAAATATACCTAAAATATTAGCAAAATTTCAATTGAATTAATTTAATCCAGAGCATTTTTTTGAACAGTATTTAACTCTATCCCAATTAACCTTCCATTTTTTTCTCCAGCTAAAAGATCTTTTACAGATAGGGCAAATTTTTGTAGGTAGATCAAACTTTTTCATTGCATATTTTTAAGTTGATCTTTATTTTTTAGAAATAAAAAATAAGCAATAAATTCATAAACGTAATGAAAAATAAAAAATAATGGTTTTATTTTAAGGATTTTATAGAGAATATTGTATCTAGGTATTTTTGACCAGACAACTAGGAAAGCGCCAGCTCCTGAAATTACTTTACCATCTTCGATTACGTGCAATCTTCTTAAAAGTTCAGATGGTGTTTTAGAAGTTATTAATTGGGCCTCTTTATTATTTGTAATATCCACCCATTCCAAATCACTATTAGAAATCTTTTTATAATGATTTATTTCCAACCTACAGACTTTACATGAATCATTAAAAAATACTTTAATTGACATATGTGTTTTCTTTTATAAATTTTTTAGCGGCAGTAAATATTCTTTCTTTTCTTTCTTCATCAATCTTTTCTAATATTTTTACCATCATAGATAGCCGAAAATTTGCTTGAAAAAATTTTTTATTGTTTTCTATAAAATTCCAATAAAGTCCATCCATTACATCGCACCAAGGACCCTTTTTGAAGTCCATCATTTTTAAAAAATAACTCGATCCACAAATATAGGGTTTAGTAGCAAATATACCCCCATCACTAAACAGTCCCATACCATAAACATTTGGACTCATTACCCAATCAGATGAATCTACAAACATTTCCATAAACCACTTGTAAACTTCTCTAGGCCCAACCTGGCAAAGGTTCATAATATTGGAAAGTATCATCAATCTTTCAATATGATGAGACCATCCGTGATTGATTGCATTCTTA
>MDTF01009179.1_pt1 | contig 10278 bp, 11 predicted proteins | sample 811191 | NCBI WGS metagenome assembly MDTF01 (sample SAMN05326649, study PRJNA326480) | marine metagenome | isolation source: seawater | place: Southern Ocean | collected 2011 | reverse complement strand
TCTAATCTTGTTAATAGAACTGCCTTTTTGAATTAGGCTTCGTGATTTACTTTCTGAATAAAATTTATCACTAATAAATTTACTTTTTTCAAGATCTACTAAAACTATGTCGATTAGATCGGTAATATCCTGTTTTTTAATATTGGGTACATTTGCTTTGAGATATTTTTTTAATAAATATGTTCTTAATTGCTGTTTAGAAGGAGCATATTTTTCAATATAGGCAAAAGAAAAGTTGCGCATCTCTTCCATTGTAACCTCTAATGTTTTTTTTCTATTTCTCATAGGAATCATGCTATCTTGTAATATAATATACTAGAAAATGATTGAGCAAATTTATACATATTTCACTATAGAGATGATTTTTATGTGGTTAAACCTTGGTGTTATACCTTTTTGGTTTGTGTTGGTGTTCTTTCCACAATCACAAATATGCAGAGTCTTTGTAACATCAATTTTACCAATTTTTATTTTAAGTTTAGCTTATGGCTATTTACTTAATTTATTTTTTAATGAAAATTATAATTTCATAGAAAATTTTGAACTCTACCTTGGTTTGAACGCTGTTAGTAATTTATTCACAAATAACTCTTTTATAATTTTATTTTGGACACATTTTTTAGCAATGAATTTATTTTGTGGTGGCTGGATTGTTAAAGACTCTCAAAAATTTGGGTTAAATAAATTTTTAATGTCTTTTCCGCTCTTAATAACATATTTTATTGGACCGATTGGTCTAACCATTTATTGGATCATAAGAATTTTTTACGCTAGAAGAATTAACTTATATGACTAAAGAAATAGATTTCTATTTTGATTTTATAAGTCCTTATGCATATTTAGCTCACAAAAAAAATAAATCTTTATCAAAAAATATTAAAATAAATTACAAACCTATTTTACTAGGTGGTCTTCATAATTTAAATGGCATCAAAGCTCCTGCTTTTATTAAACATAAATTAAAACATATGATAAGTGACTGTAAAATGATTGCTAAAGAAAATAAGTTTACCTTTAGTTGGAATTCAAAATTTCCTCTAAATTCTTTATATATTATGCGTGGCTATATTTATGTTAGTTTTGTTGTCAAAAATATTTATATTGATGCTATGTTTGATGCATATTGGAAAGACGATTTAGATATTTCAAATGAAAAAATTTTCAATAATATTTTAGAAAAATGTAAAATTAAAAAAAATACTTTTTTACAAGGTATTAATAGTCAAAAAATTAAAGATGAGTTAAAGAATGCAACAAAAGAAGCTCATGATAAGGAAATTTTTGGTGCTCCAACATATGTTGTTAATAATAAAATTTTTTGGGGACAAGATAGGTTGGAATTTGCTTTAAACGAATTTAATAAATAATTTAAACTATTTTAAAGTCACTTTGACTAATTGAAGTAAATCCACCATCAATATGAGAAACTTTTTTAAATCCCATTTCAATTAAAGATTTTGCAGCAAGTGCAGATCTTAATCCACCAGCACAGAATAAAACAATTTCCTTACTCATATCAAGTTTTCCATTTTTAAAATAAGGACTCTCTGGGTCTAACCAAAATTCCAACATTCCTCGTGGTATATGATTCGAGTTTTCAACTCTTCCAGAGTTTACCAATTCATCTTTTTCCCTTATATCAATTAAGTTACAATTATCTGCATTAGATAGCTCAAATGCCTCTTTGGCAGTTATGGTTTTTATCAAATTTAATGCCTCTGAAACAAGTGTTTGTGATGATTTAATATTCATTTATATACTGATACATATAAAATAATTAAAATAAAGTAAAATTATATGCTTCCAAATTTTTTAAAACCCTATCATTTAGAAAATGATAAACTTATAAGAATTGGGCCTAAACTTGATGGTGGATATGTGATTGACAAAAGATTTATCCCACTTTCAGAAGTAATAATAACTTGTGGTTTAAATGATGACTGGGAATTTGAAAAAAGTTTTTTAAAAATAAATAAAAAATGCAAAGTTATTGCTTTTGATCATACAATTGACAAGAAATTTTGGATCAATAGATTCAAGAAAGATATTAAACATTTTTTTTTATTAAAAAAAATTAGATTAAGGAAAATTATAAAAATATTTAGTTATCTTGATTATTTAAAATTTTTTAGAAATAAAAATAAGCACCATATAATTAAGATTGGAACACAAAACATTAATTATAAAGAAATAACTATTTCAAAAATTCTTGAAAATCATAAAAATGTAATTTTAAAAATTGATATTGAAGGTGATGAATATAAAATACTAAATCAGATTATAGAAAACACTTACAAAATTAACACTTTAATAATTGAATTTCATAATATACATAAAAATATGAATTTGATTAAAAAATTTATTAACAGCAACAACTCCCTTAAGTTAATTCATATCCATGCGAATAATTTTGCTGGTAAAAATGATGAGGGAGATCCCAGTGTACTTGAGTTAACTTTTATAAATATAGAAAAAATAAATCTTAAATTAATTAAAACACAAAAAAATTATCCACTTAATGATTTGGATTATAAAAATACACATAGAAAAGATGATTTTTTTTTAAAATTTAATGATTAATAAAATTTGTATAATTTACTCGCATCACAAATTGGGAGATTTGATTTGGCAATTACCATATATTAAAGCTATTAGTGATCACCATAATGTTCAAGTAGATTTAATAGTTAGAAAAAAAACTCAAGCAAAAGAAATACTGAAAGATATAAAACATTTAGAAGTAATATATTATAATGATTTTAGGAAAGGTTTTTTTTATTGGATAGATGTATTTAAACTTAAAAAAATAATTTCAAAAAATAACTATAGTCATGTTTACATCTTAGATAAAATAAATAACCCAGCCATAGCAGCAAAATTATCAAATATAAAAAATATAATTGGTCCTGGTATTAAGAGGCAAAAAAAATGGCTAACATCAGTTAATTTTCTTGAAGATAAAGATTGGTTATTAAGTTATTCAGAGCAATCACAAAAATTACTAATGTTGAATGGAATTATAATTAAAGATATCTATCCACATATTGAAGTTAACCCGAATAATTTAAAAGAATTTAAAAAAAAAATTTCATACGATGGTAAAAAAATAGCATTTGGCGTAGATTCATTTGAGGAATATAAGATTTGGTATGAGGAATATTTTATCGAGCTTGCAAATAAGTTTTACAAACAGGGGTTATTTGATTATATATATTTAATATGCGGGAAAGATAAACAGCATATCGCAAAAAAAATTATAAAAGATTCCAATAAAAATTATTTCATAGATTGTTCTGATTTAAAACTAATAGACATTATGGCTTCGTTAAAAGACTCAGACTTTTTTGTAGGAAACAATTCTGGTCCATTAAACTTATCAGCAGCACTTAATGTAAAAAGTTTTGGATTATTCTCAAATACTGCAATAAGCCAATTAAAATTTAGTAAAGTTATTCCCTTAACACCAGTGAATTATATAGATGATCAATTTATTAAAAATCGTGAAGAAATGAAAAAACTTACAGTTCAAAAAGTGTTTGAAGATATAATGAAAAAATTATAACAATTTTAAAAATGCTTAAAAAATATTAAGGATTTAGTGTTGATGTTTGTTTTTTTAAAAGAGGAATTAAAAACATCTCACTTTTATCTATTAGAGGTTTCTTTTCTAGTTTGTTCAATTTTTATTTTTTTATAAAGGCTATTGTTTTTATCATATAGTAGATTAAAGGTAATTTTTTTACTTGTTGTAATAATAATCGTTTTAACATTTCTAACTTCAAAATTATCTGCAACAGCACTAATAGGTCTTTTGAGTGTATCTAAATTTTTTATTATAACTTTAGATTTATCACTAATAATTGTTCCCTTCCACCTTCTTGGCCGAAAGGGACTGATGGGAGTGACTGCTAGTTTATTAGAATCTAAATTCAAAATGGGACCATGTGCAGATAAATTATATGCGGTGCTACCAGCGGGCGTTGACACTAAAACTCCATCTGATATTAAATTTTTAATTATATTTTTTTTATTTGAGCTAATAGATATCGAGGACGCCTGTTTACTTTGTCTTAAAACCGAAACTTCATTAATAGCTATTGATTTTTTGATCATATTATTTTTTGTCTTTACTGTCATTTGTAACGGATGGATTCTAATGTTATTTGAGTTTTTTAGATTTTTAAGAAAATTTTTATTAGTAAATTTATTCATTAAAAAACCATAATTTCCTGAATTTATTCCATAAAAAGGTTTGTTAAGTTTATAATATTTTTTTAGAGTTTGAAGCATAAAGCCATCACCACCTAAAACTATTATTATGTTAGATTTTTTTAAAGAAGTTGTTTCAACTTTTCTATCTAAAAAAGATTTAATTTTTAAAGAATTTTTTGTTTTATCATAAACCAAATAAATTTTATTTTTCACTTGATAAAGCTCCAAAAAAAATCGATTGTTTGCACAATATTTTTATTGATCTTGTTAAGATTATTTTATCTATTTTTATCATTGTTAAATATGATATAATTAATTAATATTAACTATATATTAAAAGTATTCTTATAGCGACAGCAAGTTATAATTAAGTAAAAATATTTAAAAGTTGAATTGACTTTATAATTTTAATTACATCCAAATAAGTATTGTTTAAAAATATTAAAATGGTATTAAGAAATTACATGAAATCTAATAAAAAAATCCTTATAATTGGTAATTTAGGTTACGTTGGAATTCCATTAGTTAAATATTTGAGGAATTTTAATAAATCGAACCATGAAATTTATGGGTTAGACAAAGATCTTTTTTTTTTAAATGACTACGCTAAACACGATATAAAAATTTACCCAGATTTGCAAATTTTTAAGGACTGTAGAGATATAAATTTAAAAAAGATATTGATTAAACCAGATGTAATCATTTATCTTGCGGCTGTGTCTAATGACCCAATGGGTAATATGTTTAAAAAAGCAACTGAAGATATAAATTATCTTCAGTGTGTAAAATTAGCTAAACAAGCAAAAGAATTAAAAGTAAAAAAATTTATTTTTGCTTCAAGTTGTAGTATGTACGGTGCTTCTGGAGATAATTTAAAAAAAGAAACTGATAAAATTAATCCGCTGACAGATTATGCAATTTCAAAAGTTAAAGCTGAAAAAGCCTTAAAGAGAATGTCAGATAAAAACTTTAAAACAATTAGTCTAAGATTTGCAACAGCAGCTGGTTTTAGTCAAAATTTGCGATTAGATTTAGTTTTTAATGATTTTATAGCAAGCGCTGTTTATAAAAAAAAAATTGAACTGTTAAGTTCAGGCTCTTCTTGGAGACCATTAATTCATGTTAACGATATGGCAAGAGCTATAACTTGGGCAGTGAATTTTAATAGTGTAAATGTTTTTTTACCTATTAATGTTGGGTCAGATGCATGGAACTTTAGAATAATTGATTTAGCAAAAAAAATAGCAAAAATAATTGGAAACGTTAAAGTTGTTATTAAAAATAAAAATGCCGTTGATAAGCGTTCATATAAAGTTGATTTCAGTTTGTTTAATAAACTAGCACCTAATTTTAAACCAAAGACTAACTTTAGATCTTCTGTAATAGAGCTTAAAAATTTTTGCATCAAACACAAAAAAAGTCTTCCCAACTTCAGAAAATCACCTAAATGGACTAGACTTTCTGCGCTAAATCATTTAATAGATGAAAAAAAGCTTAACAAAAAATTATACTGGATAAATAAATATGATTGATGGCGTTCAAATAACTAAGCTAAGAAAAATTCCTGATGAGCGTGGAGCAATTTTTCATATGCTGAAAGAAAGTGATCCACATTTCATTAAATTTGGTGAAATATATTTTTCAATTGCCTACCCTGGTGTAGTAAAGGGGTGGCATGAACATACCAAACAAATACAAAATTATGCTGTTATTGACGGAATGATAAAATTAGTATTGTTTGATAATAGAAAAGAATCGAAAACATTTGAAGAATTACAAGAGTTATTTATTGGTGATGAAAATTATAGCCTTATAACAATCCCAACTGGAATAATTATGGGTACCAAGTGCATAGGATCAAAAAAATCAATATTAGCAAACTGCTCAACACTAACTCACGATCCAAATGAAATGATAAACTATGATCCTTTGGGTGATAAAGTGCCTTATAAGTGGGACTTAAAGCTCAAGTGAAAAAGTTAGTTTGTGTTCTTGGAAGCTCTGGTTACATAGGCAGTTATTTAGCAACATCTTTAAAACAAAAATTTAGAATTATCACTCACTCAAGAAAGAGACTTAAAAATCCTGGTTTTTATGAAAAAATCTATAAAAATATACAAGGTAACATACAAGACCAAAAAGTTTTGGAAAAAATAGTTAAAGAAAAGCCTAATATTATAATTTATCCCATATCATTTAATCATTTTGTATCAGAAAAAAATTTAAATGAGTCTCTAAAAAATAACTATAACCCACTTCAAAACCTAATTAAAGAAATCTTAAAAAAGAAATTAAAAGTTAAGATTATATATTTTTCAACTATGCAGGTAATTGGAAGAGCATATACAAAATCTATTATTAATGAAAATTACCCAAAGAATATATCAAACATCTACTCACTGACACATAGTATGTGTGAAGATTTACTTTTAAATTATCAAAATAGAATACCATCTCATTCTTTGAGATTATCAAACTCTTTTGGAATGCCAGCGATAAAAAATCTTGATTGTTGGTGGCCAGTTTTAAATGACTTATGCAGATCTGCAAAACTAACTAAACAAATTAAAATTAAATCTGATGGTTCGGCATTGAGAGATTTTATTTCTCTTAAAGATATATCAAAGTTTATTCAAATATTGATTAACAAGAAAATTGATGAAAAGATCATCAATCTTTGCTCAAGTAAATCTGTTTCTATTAGAGAATTAGCAGAAAGAGTTTGTAAAAATAAATACTTTAAAAATGAGAATATTAAATTAATTTTTAAAAAAAAAATTAATAAAAGCTTAAAAATGAAAAGATTTAAATATGATAATTCAATAATGAAAAAAAGTGGCTTTATTGTTGATGGTTCCTTAGACGATCAAATAACAGATTTTTTAAAATTAATTTAAATTTAATTAATTTTAAATTTTTGAATATTATTAGATTTAATATTAAGATTTAAAAAATATAAAAGTATCAATAAAATAAAATTTATTATTACATTTGATGAATTTGGTATGATTATACTAACTTCATAAATGTACATTTTTAGATAATCTAATAACCTTATACCGTACCAAAAATAAAATATTATAATCATTGATATCTTTGCATTTAAAAATTTAATATTTTTGTAGGAATATAAAAAAGCTGGTAACAGGACAACATAGTCATACATGAGGTGTGGAAATGTTAATAAGTTACCTATTAATAATAAACTTATTATTAAAATAGGTTCCTTTTGTTTAGATATATTTTTTGCTATAAAAAAAGTAACTAATAAAACAATAAAAATAATTAAATAATTTGCATTTAGATTGGGGTTTAACTTTTTAAAATAACCTAAAATTGTATACAAATCACCCCTAGCTAAACCAGCTTCAAAATAAACTGAGCCAGATGATAAGGCAGCAGTTATTGGTTGAAATAAAGTATGAATTGGACTTTGACCCAAATACAGTGAAAATATTATCCAACCAGTTAAGCAAAATACACCTGAGAGAAAAAACATCTTTAAGCCTTCTCGTAAAAATATAGTCATTACAGTTAGGGGCATAAAGCTATACTTAATAAAAGAAATTCCTAAAAAAAAATTTCTAGCAGACGGTTTTTCTATAAAGATAGAGCAAAAACAAACCAAAATTAAAAATGTTTGTTGACCATTAGTAATAACATTTCTAAACGGTGTTGATATGAATAAAAAACAAGTTAATAAGATTATTTCTATAATAGTAAATTTAAGATATTTTGAGACAATAACAACACAGATAAACCCTAAAAAAATATTAATTATACTCCAAATTAACTTTGCACTATCCCAATCAAAAAAAGTAAAAAAATAAAATAAAGGATATAATGCATGAGAATATATTGGATACTGAACTCCAATTATTTTATCTAAATTTTTATTACCTGCTAAATATAAAAAATATTCATAAGGATTTATTTTTTCTGTAAATATAACGGTTGGACTATATTGAAAATCTAAACTTCCGTATGAATTGGCTATATTAAATGCATAAATAACAGATACAAAAGTAAAAATAAGTATTAAAAAAAATAAAATAAAAAATATTATCTTATGATAATTATTTTTAAAACTCATAATGATGGTGCCCTCGGCCAGACTCGAACTGGCACTCCAAAAAAGGCACGGATTTTAAGTCCGTTGTGTCTACCAATTTCACCACGAGGGCATTATAATTTTTCATTGTTATATCTTTATTTGTTTATAACTCAAGTAAGGGAATGAAAACAATATTAGTTAATAAATCTCCACTTAATCAAATGGTATAAGTATGTAAAAAAATGCCACCATCTAACTTTTTTTCCTTCATCATAACCTCTTGAATTAATTGTAATTGGGACTTCAAATATTTTTATTTTTTTATTTTTTGATATTTTCGCTGTTATCTCAGGCTCTATCTCAAAACCATCAGAGATGATTTCCAAGTCTTTAATTATATCTTTTTTAAAAACTTTATAACCTGTCGCAATATCAGTAAAAATTTTATTATATAAAAAATTTGCAACAAAAGTAAATAAAGTATTACCTATATAATTCGGGAAGCCAACTATAGCTGTTGCTTTTGCTCTTGTTAATCTAGAACCATAAACAACATCAGCATCATACGTAAAAAAAGGATCTAATAAAGTTAAATAATCTTTTGGCGAATACTCAAGATCACCGTCTTGAAATAAAATCAAATCTCCATTAGCTTCTTTAAGAGCATTTTTTATATTTGCACCCTTTCCATTATTTTCTTTCCGGTAAAGAATTTTTACTCTTGGGTCATTAATTTTACTTAATACTTCTTTAGTCCCATCATTGGAATTGTTATCTGAAATGATGACTTCCATTTCTAAATTTCTTATATCAGCACTCAAAACTCTATTTACACAAGTCTCTATAGTTTGTCTTTCGTTATAAACGGGTATTAGGATTGAAAGGGTTTTATACATAATAAAATTTAATAATTTATTTAAAATTATAATATATTAAATATCCATAAAAAATTTTTTTTTTAACCTCAATACTGGAATGTGTACAGGGCGACTTAGAAAAGCCACAAACAATTCCATTTGCTAGCATATAATGAGTAAATTCATTATCTTTATTGAAAACCTTTAGAGATTTGTTGGTTTTTGAAGTGACGTGAATTATGGGGGTAATTGATTGACCGGTATTGTTAATTATTTTTATAATATTTTTAGTAATAAAAAAGCCAAATGACAAAACAATACAAATTATAAAAAGATTATAGAATTTTTTAATTTTCTTAATATCTATGTTTTTAATAAAGATAAAATAAAATGAGAATAAAATTAACACATATATAAAAGAAAAACCTTGTCTATAAAGTGGTATTTTTAAAAACCAAATAATAACAAATAATATATTAAGAAAAAATAATGAGATAAAAAAAAAATGATTTTTATTTTGATAATTTCTTTTTAAACATTTAGCAAAATAAAAAAACAAGTAGTTTAGGAAAATAAAGATTATTACTGGTGTCAGCTTTTCTATGACCACTTTAAAATGAATATTGGTCCATGAATCAATCCAGTTAAAATTTTTTACAAATTTATCCTGATTAAGATTTTTGTCAGTATTTTGAGGCCAACCTTTAGCCCAAGCCTCACCTTCTAATGAAACATTTTTTACATTATTATCAGACCAAAATACATTGTTATTGCAGGTAAATTTTAATGGATAAATTAGACAACCCGTTGTTAAAAAAGTTTTAAGTAACCATAAAAAAAAGAAAGAAAGGAAAAATATAAAAGACTTAGATTTAAAAATTTTATATTTTTTTTTATATGTAAAAAAAATCAAGATAGGTATTAAAGTACAAATTATAAAAAAAGGTTTGAGTAAAAATAGAAAGACAGTTAAAATTAATATTTTTTGAAAATTTAAAAGAGTCTTTTTTATTAAAAAAAATTCAAATATATAAATAATTGTTAGAAAATAATATATGTGTGCTTGAGCATCATTACCATAACCACTATATCGAGAAAATGAATAAAGTGAAATAATCAAAATTAAAAAAACAAAGTATGATTTAATCCTAGATA
>MDTF01008219.1_pt1 | contig 10279 bp, 9 predicted proteins | sample 811191 | NCBI WGS metagenome assembly MDTF01 (sample SAMN05326649, study PRJNA326480) | marine metagenome | isolation source: seawater | place: Southern Ocean | collected 2011 | reverse complement strand
GTACTATCTTTTCCTCCGCTTACAGGAATTATACAATCATAACCCTTACTTTTTTTTTTGCTATGGTCGATAATATTTTTTAAGAGTTTTTTTCTTTCTTTCCAATTTATTTTTTTTTTATTTTCTACTTCTAGACAGGCATTGCAGATACCGGATTTATTTAACACCAGGTTAGGTCTAGTATTGGGAAGCACACAAGAGTTACAAAATATCATAAATTATTTTCTAAAAACAATTTAGCATTAATAAATGAGAATAAAAATTTTTTATTCTCATTTGAATAAAAATCTGCCGTAGTTAAGTAATTTATAAATTTTTCTTTATTTACAATATCAAAAATAGGGCTATCTGATACTAATTCATTTATAGTTTTCTTATCTGATAAATCTAAAATTGAATTTATTGAGGCGTTAAAACCTCTTTTATTCCTATCTAATCTGACCTGATCGTCCAATAAACCCTCTGTTATATCTCTTAAAATTTTTTTAGCATAACCATCATCCATTAAATATTCTTGTGGAATAGAATTAACAAACTGCAATAAGTTTGTATCCAAATAAGGACTTCTATTCTCAATAGAGTAATACATAGAATTTAAATCTTCATTTTCCATCAAAATTGGTACAACTTCATTGAATAATTCGTTCATCATCCTATTTCTCAAAAGAGATTTATTATTATAGCTTATATCAACAAAATTCTCTGAATAATTAGCGTCTATTAGCATGGATTGAAAATAAATAGAGTCGCTGTATAGATAGCCTCTAAAATCTTCACCTTTTCTTTCAAATAATTCCGGGTCTCTTAAAAGAGGGTTATTAATTATATTCTTTACTTTTGAATTCCATGAATTCAAGTAGTTTTGATACTTATTATTATCTTTAATAGAGTGAAGGAAATATAAGTGATGATCATAGTAACCTGTGAAAATTTCATCTGCTCCTGTGCCTGATATTGAAACTTTATAACCGTCTTCACTAATTTTTTCTTGTAACAAAGCATGCGCATAAAAATTTATAGTACATAATGGCTGATCATGATAGTTGATAAGTTTTTTAAGTTTTTCATAACTAAATTTATCTTTAAGATTAATATTAGTGTGATTTGATTCAGTTAATCTAACAGTTTGATTTATATTCTCACTTTCATTATATCTTGGGTCATCATCTATAATTGAGTAACTATTAATTTCAATATTAAAATATTTTTTTGCAAGAACAACTAAAGTAGAAGAGTCTATACCTCCAGATAAATTAAAAGCTATAGGAACATCTGATCTAAGTCTTTTTTCCAGACTTCCTAAAAGACATTCTTTTGCTCCTTCTACTGCTTCACTTTCTGATAATTTAATTTCTAAATTATTTAGGGTCCAATACTTTTCCTGATTTATCTGTAATTGATGATCAATTTTCAAAAAGCTTCCACTTTTTAATTGGTGTACATTTTTATAATAAGTTTCATTTTTTTTGTATATCGACCTATATCCATAAACTAAATACCTTTTTAATGTTTCATAATTAATTTCTAGTTTTTTTTTTGATAAACTTTTTATATATTTAATTTCAGAACCAAAATAAAAAAATTCATCACTTTTCATATAGTATAGTGGCTTTTCTCCAAATCTGTCTCTAGATATATAGAGTAATTTTGATTTATTATTCCATATAGCAAAAGCCCACATACCTTCTAAATATTTTTCAACTTCATCGCCATATTCAATGAATGCATTAATTAATATTTCGGTATCTGATGAAGTTATGAAGGTGTAGCCTTTTTGAATTAATTTTTTTTTTAATTCAAGATAATTATAAATTTCACCATTAAATATTAAATTATAATCTCCTACTGTAAATGGCTGATTTGATCTAGCATCTAAATCAATGATGCTTAATCTAGAATGAAGCAAATAAATATACTTATTTCTAAATTTAAATTCTAAATAATGGGAATGATCGGGACCTCTATTGCTCATTAAAGCTAAGGTATGCTTGATAGCAATTGTATCTAGTGGTTCAGTTGTAATACATCCTGCAATACCACACATTTAATTATTTCCTATTTTCTTAATTTGATTACTAAATAAGGTTATTTCCTAAGAAAATGTATCATTTTTAATTGAGTTCCACTAGAAAGATTAACTTTTAACTTCTTTCCAATCAATTTTAATTCGACACCTGGCAACAATCCATTTCCCGGCCTAATCCAAGTCAAATGTTCTTTTTTTAGAATTGTTCCTTTTGGGAGATTTTGATTTATTGCAATAGATCTTTTTATAAGAGTAGATATCTTTTTAGGTAGCGAATTAAAACTTTTATTTTCAATTAATATTTCAAATTTTCTAATTTTTTCAACAAGTTTAGCGAAATCAATTGGATTAGAAGATAATTTATGATCTCTAAAATCAGAATAATTATTATCAATAGTAAAATGTTTCTCAATAACTCTAGCTCCCATTGTTACTGCACAAATAGAAGCGTCAATACCAATTGTGTGATCAGAATAACCAACTATTTTAGTAAGTTTTTTTAAAGAATTAATATTGCTTAAATTTGCCTGTGTTGGCAAAGTGGGATATGAAGAAACGCAATGGAGTAAAATAATTTTATCTAATGACCTATATTTTTTTATAAAATTAAGTGTTTGTTTTATATCAAAGAGGCCGGAAACTCCTGTAGATAAAATTATTGGTTTATTAGTCTTAGCAATTATTTTTATCATCGGAAGAAAATTCATATCTCCAGAAGCAATTTTATAAGCCGCTACTAATGGTTTTAAATTTTTGGCGCTATCAATATCAAGGGGTGTAGATATAAATATAAGACCTAATTGATTAGAGTATAATTTAAGTATTTTGAACTGTTCGATTGTTAATTGAAACCTATTAAGCATTTTAAATCTTTCAGGATTAGCGATTTCTGAAACGTAGTTTTTAGCAATGAAAGTTTGAAATTTGACCGCATCAGCTCCTGCTATAGCTGCTGCATTAATCATTTTTTTAGCCAACAAAAAATTACCTTCATGATTATTTCCAATTTCAGCAATAATTAGTACTTTTTTATTTAAGTTATGTTTTGAAATTATCATTTTAAATCAATTATTATTTTTCCATTATTTAAATTTTTATCAATACCTTTTATAGCTATTTTATTACACATCATTGCAGATTTTGATCTTGAAATATCTTTAATGATTATTTTGCTTAAATTAATACTCGACCATCCATATTTCATATAAAATTTTAATAATTTTTTTTCGCATAAAAGAAAGCCAACTAAATTCATTTTATTTATATAAATATTATTGAAAATCATTAATAATTTGCTTAGACCTTTTCCTCTAAATTTTTTTGAAACAATCAGCGCATCAAATAATAAATACTTATATGATCTATTTGAAATAATTATATTACGTTTTCTCAAACAGTTATATGCAACGATTTTATCTAAAAATATTACACAGATATGAATATCATTAGGCTTATATATGTTTTTAAAAAACTCTAATTGAGATTTAATACTGTATTTCCAGTGTGTACTTTTAATTTTACAAATTTGTCGTATATTATTTGGAGTTAATTCCTTTGTTTTAAAGGTTTTGATTATCATATTTATAAAAGTTTTTAATACATAAACAATTTGTGAAAAAGTTTTTTTCTATAGTTATGATATTTTAAGAAATAACTATAAAGACTAATAAAGTTCATTGTTAAATAAGTTTACATTAAAACTTATAACTATCCTATCTTGATCACTAGTGTTGCTTTCTACTGAGTGTTCTAAATAACTAGGAAATAATACTAAAAGGCCCTCCTTTGGTGTTACTCCAAAATTTGTTGTATTTAGTTCATTTGTTTTCTCATTAATTGCATATCTAATTTTTGAAGAAGGTCTCGGGTCATAGAAACATATTTTGCCACAATTTTCTGGCGCTTTGACGTAGTATGCAGCACTTAATAAATTATTTGGATGAGTATGAATATGATTAGCTGCCCCGTTTGGATTTATAATTGACCACATTGAAGTAATTCTAACTTTATCTTTTTTATTCCAAGCCATATTTTCAACAGCTTTATTAATACAGGGCGTAATTGCTTTTGTGAAAAGCATCGGATGCTCATCCTTTAAGTCAAAATCTGGTGAATGCCAACCTTGTATATTTGATCTTTGAGATCCTTTTGGATCTTTTAGTTTTAAATTTTGAATATAATCCCATAGGCCGCTATTAAGATTTTCATGATTATTTAAAATAGTAGACCAAATAGGAGTGCTAAATAGAAGATTAATACCAATTTTATTGTCACTCATAATAGATACAAATATATATTATTTCGAAGAATTTCTAAAATTATTTTTTAATAAAGTGAGCTTTAATAAAAATTTTATTTTGCTTAAAGTTTTGAATTTTAGTTAATAGTGATTCATCCACATTTGTATAAATTATATTTTCAGAATTTTCCCAAACATCTAAATCTTGATGGCTATTACCTATATAGTCAAATTTTGAAATCTTAAGAAATTCATTTATAAACTTTACTTTATTTAGTCCTATCATATTATAATTCTCTGAAGTTCCAAAATGCCCATCAAAAATGTCAAGTTTACTTTCAAATTGGTTAATTAATAATTGATGAGATCCAGAAATCAAATATATTTTTCTACCCAGTACTTTGGCACTATTAATAAAGTCCAAGCATGCTTGATTAAAGTGTATTTTATGAAAATTTATTAGATAATTTTTTGATACATAGAGCTTAACATTTGGCTTACCAAAAAAAATAAACTTAAAAATTACAACAAAACAAATGAAAAAATTTTTTTTGATTTGATCTTTTAAGCTTAGTTGACCAATATCTTCTTTTATTAGGGTGCCATCTAAGTCAACAAAGAGAGGGAGAGGTTGATTCATATTAATTTTTTTTATAAAAAGAAGCTGTCACTTCTAATTTTTCATTTTTAAGAACTTCCTTAATATTCCCAATACAGTCACATTTAACTGAAATAGCCTTTTTTATCAACTCATCATAAGCCATCAAGGTCATTATTTCTTTTTCTTTAGATTTAAATGATTTTCGTCCTCTTTTTTCTTCGGGAAATTTTTTGAAAAAATTATCTGTAATTTCTGTTGATACTTTTTTTGTTACTTTAACATTTTGGTATCGAGACATTAAAAGATAATTCTTTTTTGAAGGACTGTTTTTAATAAGTTCCATTAATGTTTAAAATGTCTATGGTTTATTTCATATAAAGAAATTTTATTTTTTTTTTGCAAAAGAAATTATTTTTTTGTCATTTATAGATCCCATTGGTACAAGTACTTTCATTTGGAGCTTAGTCTTTAAAATAAATTCTAAAGAGTCTTCAAATGGAAAAAAAGCATCAGAAATTAAATACATTTGTTTCTTTAGGCTTGATCTATGGAGCCGTTTAAGTTTTCTTACTGCATTACTTAAAGCTTCTATCCTAGAAGTTTGTCCACCACACTGAGATAGTAATCTTTTATCATCAAAAATAGCTATAGCATTTGATTTTATAAACTTTGATACATGTGTAAAAAATTTAACCTCTAAATCTTTATTAATATTTGGGCCATTAACTTTTGTAATTCGTATTGGTGATAAATCCTTATTTTGATGGAGTGTGCCCGCAAATATTGACCTAGTCTCTGATTGTGAATGTTTATTATTTACTTCTAAAACTCTTAGATTTTTTTTCGTTGAGAGTATTTGTAGTGCTTTTTTAGTAAAATTTGTAGAAGCTATGACTTCATAAAATCCTTTAACAATTATTTTAGCTACTTTTTCTTCTACTTTTTTGTTAAGAACTACAATGCCCCCAAAAGCGCTTATAGGATCACTTGACAAAGCTAATTCAAAAGCATTTGTTTGATTTCTATGAATAGCTGCTCCGCAAGGTATGCAGTGCTTAACAATGGTTACAATATTTCTACTTGTTTTAGGCGCATTGAAAACAATATTTATGCCCGCATCAAGGTCGAGTAAGTTATTATAACTAAGTTCTTTCTCCCCACTTATCTGCTTAAAACTATCTTGTTGAATTTTAGCATATGCTTTTTGATGTGGATTTTCACCATAACGTAAATTAAATAAATTTGGTTTTTTTTCTTTTGGAGTTTTTTTAAACCAACTAATAATATTTTGGTCATATTGGTTGGTATGTTCTAATGCTTTTATGGCGAATGCTTTACTAGATTTTATTATAGAGTTATATGATTTTTCAAATTTCAAATAATCATTGGGATCAATAAGCGTCAAAGTCTTATGATAATTTTTGACTGAGGCTCTAATAAGACTATGTCCTCCTATATCAATCATTTCAATAATTTTTCTTTGATCTTTAGTTTTTTTGAGTGTTTCTTCAAAAGGATATAAATTTACAATTAGTAAATCGAAATTAATCATTTGATTTTTTTTTAATTCTTTTTGATGTGCGGATGTTTCTTCTGCTAGTAAACCCCCAAATATTTTAGGATGAAGCGTCTTAACTCTTCCATCTAATATTTCCATTTGTTTTGTATATTGAGAAATTTCTTTAAAAGGTACGCCAATTTTTTTTAAATATTCAGATGTTCCACCAGTAGAATAAATAGTAAATTTTTTTTTAAATAAGAAATGGGCTAAATGGTCAAGATTCTTTTTATCATAAACGCTGATAAGTACATTTTTATATTTAAACATTATTGAAATTTTTATTTAATTCGTTGATGGAGTTTACTAAATTTTCTTGTTTAAAAAGATAAGATCCGGCAATTAAAATATTTGCTCCAGCCTTGATACATATGGGTCCTGTAGTACCGTCTACCCCACCGTCAACACCTACATCAAGTATAATATTTTTTTCTTTTGAAAAATTTTTAATTTCTTGAACTTTAATTAATTGATCTTTCATAAATGATTGTCCTCCAAAACCAGGCTCAACAGTCATTACAAGAATTTGATCTACTAAACTTATAAATGGAATAATCTTTCGCCAATCGGTATTAGGTTTAATTGCCAAGCCAGATTTTAAATTTTTTGATTTTATATATTTTAAGTTACTTTCTATATCTTCATTCACTTCTATGTGAAAAGTTATAATATCAGATCCAGCATCAACATAATCCTGTAGAAACTTATCAACTCTGTTAATCATTAGGTGAACATCAAAAGTTTTTTTGGTATATTTTCTTATATCTGCAATAAATTTTGGCCCAAAAGTTAAATTTGGAACAAAATCTCCGTCCATAACATCGAGATGAATATATTCCGCATCTGATTGATCAAAATCTTTAATAATTCTTTCCATATTTGAGAAAGAGCCACCAAGAATAGAAGGTGCTAAAATAATAGGAATAGTATTATCGTGAATAATTTGTGTCATGAGTTAAATATTTCTCTGTAATACAGATATAAAAAAAGAGTCTGATCCACCAAAATCTTTAAAGGAGTAAGGGTTAATAAAGTATCCATTATTTTTTTTTAATAGTTTATCAGATTTTAAGTCAATTATATCAAAATCAGTATTCTTTTTTAAAAATTTATCAATAACTTCAATTGTTTCAATAGTGTGAAACGAACAGACCATATATATAATAAGTCCATTATTACTAACTACAGATGATGCTTGGTTAAGCATTTTAAGTTGTAATGCTTGTTTTTCTCTTAAATTCAATTTCTTTATCTTAAATGCAACATCAGGATTTCTTCTAAATGTCCCAAGCGACGAGCAAGGCGCATCTAAAAGAACACATTCTAATTTTTCTTTAGGTTTAAAATCTAAAAAATCCTTTTGATAAATATCTAGACTTAGCCCTATGCGGTTAGTATTTTCATAAAATTTATTTATTTGTTCTTTATTATTATCCAGAGAAGTTACTTCACAATCAAAAGAAGACAGAAGAAAGCTTTTACCTCCAGGCGCAGCACAACAATCTAAAACCTTTTTATTTTTAACTATTTCGCGAATAGATTTTATACATTCATAATTTCCAATATCTTGAACCCAAGATTTTTTTTTTAAATCACTAAAATTTTCTAAGACAGAAACTCTTAAGTCATAAAGAGAGTCTTCTCTATCATCATATGATACCTGATAGTTCACAGGTTTTTCATCTAAAGTTTCAAAAATATAGTCATGAATTTTTTTGCTAGAATAAATTTTTATAAGCTGTTTTTTAAAATCATCATCAATTTTGGTATCTTGTATATCTTTCAAGAGGTTTTCTTTTTCATTCAATATTTTTCTAAGTAATGCATTCACATATCCTGAAATTTTAAAAGATTTACTAAATTCCACTGCATCACTGACTATTGCATGTTCAGGTTTTTTTGAAAAAAAAAGCATGATCATTGCTATTTGAATTATTATAATACCATCAGGGTGTGATTTTTTATGAGAAAATTTTTTTATTATTTCTAAAGTATTTATATTACGTCGATAATATTCTTGTATGGTTAAAAAAATAAAAGGCCTTTTAATTTCTTCAAAATTCTGCACAGCATTGTCGACACTTTGCCCTTTATTAATTTTTTGAATAGCGTTAAATATATTAACGATATCAGAAGACTTATTTTTGTTTATATCCAACAATGAGTGACTCTACCACACTTGGATCAGCGAGTGTTGAGGTATCACCCAATTGATCAGATTCATTCGAAGCAATTTTTCTTAAAATTCTTCTCATAATTTTCCCTGATCTAGTTTTAGGTAATCCGGGAGAAAACTGAATTCTATCAGGGGTTGCTATAGGTCCAATTTTACTTCTAATCCAGTCTGTTAGTTCCTTTTTTAACTTTTCCGATGTCTCCACTCCTGTATTAGTAGTTACATATGCATAAATTCCCTGACCTTTAATGTCATGGGGATAGCCCACAACAGCTGCCTCACTAACTAATTTATGCTCTACAAAAGCACTTTCAATTTCAGCAGTTCCTAATAAGTGCCCAGAAACATTAATACAATCATCGACTCTCCCGGTAATCCAATAAAATCCATCCTTATCTCTTTTACAACCATCCCCTGTAAAATATTTACCTTTAAATTGAGAGAAGTATGTTTCAATAAATCTTTTATGATCTCCATAAACGGTTCTCATCTGTCCAGGCCAACTATCTTGTATGCACAGTTTACCTTCGCATTCCCCTTCTAATATGTTTCCTTCATCGTCAACAATAATAGCTTCAATTCCAAAATAAGGCTGTCCAGCACTACCTGGTTTAAATTTACTATTGCCTGGGATAGGTGAAATCAAGTGACCTCCAGTTTCAGTTTGCCACCATGTATCTATAACAGGACATCTATTTTTTCCTATAACCTCTGCGTACCAATTCCAAGCTTCTGGATTGATGGGCTCTCCCACAGTGCCTAAAATTCTTAAAGAAGAAAGTGAACAACGATTTACAAAGTCACTGCCTTCTTTCATTAAAGCCCTGATAACAGTAGGAGCAGTATAAAAAATATTAACTTGATGTTTGTCACAAATTTTCCAAAATCTTGAGAAGTCAGGGTAGTTAGGAACACCCTCAAATAATAATGTTTGGGCACCATTAGTTAATGGACCGTATAGAGAATAAGAATGACCTGTTATCCATCCAGCATCAGCAGTGCACCAGTAGACATCCCCCCGATGATAATCAAAAGAATACTTATGAGTAAAAGATACATAAACTAAATATCCGCCAGTAGTATGGAGCACACCTTTTGGTTTGCCAGTTGAGCCCGAAGTATATAAAATAAATAAAGGATCTTCAGCGTTCATTGGCTCACATTCGCATACATCATTAACAGAGACGAGTAGTTCGTCTAAATCAAAGTCATTTTTTCTTCGAATATTTTCTTTCGTCTTTGTATAATTTACAACTAAAGTTTTTATGTTTTCATCACATTTTTCAAGTGCTGCATTAATGTTTTTTTTTAAGGGTATAACTTTCCCGCCTCTTATTCCTTCATCAGCAGTAATTACAAATTTTGAATCACAATCTTGGATGCGACCAGCAATTGATTCAGGTGCAAAACCTCCAAATATTACAGAGTGAATAGCTCCAATTCGAGCACATGCTAACATTGCAAAAGCGACCTCAGGAATCATAGTCAAATAAACTGTAACTCGGTCTCCCTTTTTTACTCCCATTGATTTTAAGACATTAGCAAATTTACTTACTTCTTTTTTCAATTGTAAGTAAGTATAAGTTTTTGATTGGTTAGGATCGTCTCCCTCCCAAATGATTGCTATATCATCAGGATTTTTTTCAGCGTGGCGATCAACGGCATTATGGCAAACATTG
>MDTF01000339.1_pt1 | contig 10280 bp, 11 predicted proteins | sample 811191 | NCBI WGS metagenome assembly MDTF01 (sample SAMN05326649, study PRJNA326480) | marine metagenome | isolation source: seawater | place: Southern Ocean | collected 2011 | reverse complement strand
TTTTTCATTTTTTTAAATAAGATAATTTCATAGGTGTTGCTTTAATAATATTTTTTGTAGATTTCTTTCCTAAAATTTTTTCATAAAAAATTGGCGACATACCGTTGCCAGGCCTTATTATACATATATTTTTTTTTGTAAATTTTTCACCTTTTTTAATATCTTTTGCAATAAAGATTGATCTTTTAAATATAGTATTTTTCTTTTCTGATTTTGTTAGACCATAAAAAATTTTCCCTTTGCTTGCCCAAGCTTGTTTAGATTCTCTTACAAGCATTTCTAACTCATCAGGTTCTATTGAAAAAGAGTCATCTAAACCACCAGCAGATTTATTCATAGTAAAATGTTTTTCTATAATAGATGCTCCATAAGAAATAGATGCTATTGCTGTTCCAATTCCTGGGGTATGATCGCTTAAACCCACTTGTATTTTAAATTTTTTTTTAAGATCAGAAATTGTCTTTAAGTTACTCTCAAAACTTGAAGCAGGGTAGGAACTAGTGCACTTTAACAACGAAAAATTCTTAAATTTTTCTCTTTTTAAAAGATCAATTATATTAATTATATCTTTTAAGGTAGAAACACCGGTTGAAATAATTATTGGTTTTTTTTTAGTTATAATTTTTTTAATGAGTGGAAAGTGATTATTTTCAAAAGATGCTACTTTGTAAATAGGACAACTGAGAGTATCTAAAAAATCTACTGCAGTTTCATCAAACGGAGAACTGAAACATAAAATTTTATTTTTTTTAGCTTTTTCAAAAATTTCTTTATGCCACTCCCAAGGTGTTGATCCTTGTTTATAAAGATCATATAAATATTTTCCGTACCAAATGCTATTTTTGTTCTTGATTAAAAAATTTTTATTTTTTGAATTCATAGTAATTGTGTCAGCCCTGTACGTTTGTATTTTAACTGCATCCGCACCGGCTTTTTTGGCTTCGTCAATAAGACTCAAGGCCCTAGATAATTTATTATTGTGGTTGGCAGAAATTTCCGCAACTATAAAAGGTGGATAATTTTCTGATATTATTCTATTTTTTATTTTCATTTCTTAACTATATATTTTAATTTTTTATTAAATTTTAATGTTTCGATCTTAAGGTGAATCTTATTTTTTAAGAACTCATTAGTTGCTTTTGTGGCGCCATGCACACGACTATAATCATCAATTAAAATTATACCACCTTTTGATATTTTACTATATAAAATTTCTAAAGAAAACTTAGTAGGTTGATAGACGTCAAGATCAAGATGCAGAAAAGAAATTTTTTCTTTACTATTTTTTTCTATAAACTTAGGTAGTGTTTTTTCTATTTGTCCTTTTATTAACTTATAATTTTTAAATTTTTTAATTTTTAAGCAACTATTGAGTTCTTTAACATCTAAACCAATTCCAATTTTACTGTCATGTGATTTAGCAAAATCATTATCTCTTGCAATCTTTTGTGTGGGAAATTTTCCAAATATATCGAATCCATATACTTTTTTCGAACTTTTTTTTAATAAATCTCTAAAATTAAGAAATCTTATCAAACTTACTCCTTTAAAAACACCACATTCCACTATTGAACCGGGGATATTTAAAGTTTTTTTAAAAATTTCATAGTGGCAAATAATCTTATTTATTCTTGAAATATCAGAATTTAAATAAAAATAATTTTCTATTTCCCAAATGTTTGCAATAGAAGAGTTTTTTTTTTTCATTAAAATAAGTGGTCTGCTCCTACAATACCTGAACTTGACAATTCAAAATACCATCCATTAACAAAAGGATTATCACTTTGTATTGTTATCCACCCAGATTTTCCTTTTAAAAAATTTAAAATTTTTTTGTCAGCATTTAAATAAAACCAGTAGCTACCATTATCTTTGATACAAATATTTCTTTCAATACATTTATCATTTATTTCACTCCAAAATTTTAGAGTTATATTGGCGCTTTTGTTTTTTGTTTTTAGATTACTAATGTTAGATATGGTGACAATCGAATTAAATTTATTTAACATAGGACCCCATTTAAATGTACCAGGTTTTTTTAAAACAGAGTTATTAGGTACATGTGCATTAAAACAAACATTTGAAGGAATTTTATATTTATGAGTATGTTGAATATTTAATGCAAACTTAAGTCTTGCTGGAACAGACCCATTTCCATTAATTATAATCCGTCCGAAAAATTTTTTATTATTGTCTAAAATTATTTTATTTTTATCGATGATCTCATTTACATTAATATAAATTGGATTATCTAATTTTTTATTAATTCTTAAAAATGATTCAATCTCACATAATATCTTTCCTGATGCGTCAAATATTTCTAAATCAAAAGAGATTTTTTTTTTTGGAAAATTTGGGTAAATTGCCAATTCTGTAATAAACCCATTTTCTTTAAAAATTGGAAAAGCAATAGTCGAATCATAAAAAACTTTTTTACTTGGATTCTTCCAAAATGTAGAGTTTGCTTTTTGAAAAGAAGTATCATAATATGTATGTGTCAGGCTTGATATACTCTTTTCCTTATTTATATTCCCAGATAAAAATCTTGGAAAGAAATTATTGAAATTATGAAAAATTTTCACAGTGCCTTTTTTATTTTTAAAAAATTTTTTTTCATTATTATTTAAAAAGTAAATGAATTTTGTTTCATATGGAGCGATATTTTTTAAATTAATATCTTTTTTTAAAATATCTCCATCAAAATTAATTAATTTTAAATTTAAAGTTTCTTTTTTAATTATTTTAGTTCCATTTACAAAAGAAAAAAAAGGAGTAAAATTTTTATTAGGAAGTATATCTATTCCACTTTCAGGAGTAGAAATTTTAGTATTTGATTTAAAATCTTCCAAATCATTATAAATTCTTCCACAAGTATGGACCATAGTTGAAGATTTCATGCTTTCATAATTTACAACAAAAGCTGGATACGGATAGATCATATCTTCTAATGAAAATACTTCGAGCTCTATAGACCCCGACAATATATTTTTTAAGTTATTAACTTTTAAGATTTCTTTTAATGATATTTTAAAAGCTTGAATTTTATCAATTTTTAAATTATCTCTGTGTATAAGAGTTCCTTTTTCTGATCTAACAGAAATAATAATTTTAATTTCTTTAATTGATCTCTTTAATAGCCAATATCCTAAAAATAAAATATTGGTATTTAAATTTTTATTGACTATAAAGGGAAAAATAGCAGATGATCTAAGAATTGGTTTTTTTAATAAATTGAATTTTTTATTATGATTGTCAGTAGATTTTAAGTGTTCCTGGTAGGTTTTCATTATATGAGTGTACAAAACTTGAACACTAATGTAAAATATTATTATATTTGGCTAAAACCAATAAAAAACAACGTTAATAAGCTAATAAAATTGGAAAAATTATAATGTTTAAAAATAAAAATATATTAATTACTGGCGGCACAGGATCATTTGGCAAGGCTTTTGTGGAGCATGTATTAAAAAATTACAATGTAAATAAAATAGTAATTTTTTCTAGGGATGAATTGAAGCAATTTGATTTTCAAAATTATTTAGAGAACAAAGGGTATAATAGAAAAAAAATTCGTTTTTTTATTGGAGACGTAAGAGATCAAAAAAGACTTAGTCTTGCTTTTCAATCAATGGACTACGTTATACATGCGGCAGCTTTAAAACAAATACCAACAGCTGAATACAATCCTCAAGAAGTTATTAAAACAAATATCAACGGAGCAGAAAATGTTATTTATGCAGCTCTTGAACAAAATGTGAAAAAAATAATTGCGTTATCGACAGATAAAGCTGTTAATCCAGTAAATCTTTATGGCGCAACAAAACTTGTGTCAGACAAATTATTTATCGCGGCCAACAACCTTTCCGGCGCTAAAGACTCTAGATTTTCAGTAGTAAGATACGGAAATGTAATAAATTCAAGAGGATCAGTAATACCTTTTTTTAAAGAAATTTATAAAAAAAATAAAAGCAGCTTACCAATTACACACATAGATATGACTAGATTTTTTATTGAAGTTGAAAAAGGTGTGGAGTTTGTAATAAATTCATTTAAAAGAATGCATGGTGGAGAAATATTTATACCAAAGTTATTTTCAATTAAAATTGTTGATATTGCAAAAGCACTAGATAGTAAGATTAAAATAAATATAGTTGGAATACGCCCTGGTGAAAAATTACATGAAATTCTTTGTCAAAAAGATGAGTCACATTTAACTTTAGAATTTAAAGACCATTATATAATTAAACCTACCATTGGTTTAGATATTAAAAATAACTATAAAATTAGCAACACAGGCGAAAAAGGAAAAAATGTAAGTGTTAATTTTGAATATGTGTCATCTAATAATACAATGCTTAAAATTCCCCAAATTCAAAATTTATTAAAAAATAACTAAATATGAATTTAGCTATTATTCCAGCTAGAGCAAATAGTAAAAGAATTAAAAATAAAAATATTTTAAACTTTTTAGGAAGACCGATGATACAATGGTCAATTTTGGCTGCAAAAAAAACAAAAATATTTGATAAAATTATTGTATCGACGGATAGTGAAGAAATATCAATCTTAGCTAATAAATTAGGCGTGGAAACTCCATTTCTTAGACCAAAAAAAATTTCTAACAGTAAAGCAGGAATAATCGAAGTAGTTAAACATTCAATAAATTGGTTTGATAAAAAGAAAATAAAATTTGAAAATATTTGCTGTATTTTTGCCACAGCACCGTTAATCAATTATAAAAAAATTGTTCAAGGATATAAGATTCTCAAAAAAAAAGAGAATGATTTTATATTTAGTGCAAAAGAAAATAAAAATGTAGATCTAAGATCTTTTTTTTTTAAAAATAAAAATTTAAATATGTTAAATAATAAATTCTACCATTATGCTTCCCAAGATTTACCAGTTACTTTTTCTGATGTAGGCCAGTTCTATTGGGGAAGAAGAAAAACTTGGATTAATCAAAAACGTCTTTTTTCTAATAATTCCTCTATTATTAAGATTCCTGAGCTAGAATCCTGCGATATCAACACATATGAAGACTTAAAGTTAGCAAAAAAATTAGCTTTGATAAAATTAAAAAGATAATTTTGAATTTGAAATGAAAATTTTAAAAAAAAAAAAACCCAGAATATTTTTAGTTAGTAAAAAAAATAAAATATTTTTAAAGGATGTTGGAAAAATCTTTCTTGAGGATGATGAAAATTTAACGTTTGTTACAAAAAATAAAAAAAATTATGATATATGTAAAAAAAATTGGGGCTTTTATGCTACACCATCAGTTAATAAAAGATTAAAAAAAGAAGGTTTTAGTACTGCTTTAGCTAAGCAAAAAAATAAATATTTTATTATGATTGTTGACAATAAAAAAAAATATTTATTTAATATTTATTGTAAAAAAGAAAATTATAAAGTCGTAAAATGGCTTGATAAATTAAAATAAGGTTCAAATGAAAGCAGTTATACTTTGCGGAGGTAAAGGAACAAGATTGTCTGAGGAGACAAAAATTATTCCAAAGCCGATGGTTAAAATTGGAAACAAACCAATTTTATGGCATATAATGAAATTATTTTCATTATATGGTGTTAACGAATTTATTTTAGCAGTTGGTTATAAAGGAGAAAAAATTATCGATAATCTTAACGAATTTAATGAATTTAAAAGTATTAAGGCAATAGATACTGGACAAGAAACGCTAACAGGCGGTAGGGTCCTAAGGCTAAAAAATTATTTACAGAAAGAAAAAGATTTTATATTAACTTATGGTGATGGTTTAAGTGACTTAAACATTAAAGAATTAATAAACTTTCATTATTCACATAAAAAAATAGCCACTGTAACCGCTGTACACCCTCCAGTAAGATTTGGTGAATTATCAATAGAAAATGATATTGTTGATAGTTTTGAAGAAAAACCACAAGCTAAAGCTGGATGGATAAATGGTGGGTTTTTTGTTTTAAATAAAAAAATTTTTGATTATATACAGGACGACACGACTATATTTGAAAGAGAACCCTTAGAAAAACTTTCATTGCAAAAAGAACTCATGGCTTTTAAACATCATAAATTTTGGCAGTGTATGGACACATTGAGAGATAAGGAATTGTTGAATAAAATGTTTATAGAAGGTAGGACACCGTGGTTGAAATAAAAAAATTTTATAAAAATAAAAAAGTACTAGTTACAGGTGCAACAGGATTTAAAGGAGCTTGGCTATGCTGCTGGTTAAATATATTAGGTGCTAAAGTTTTTGCAGTAAGTAACACGAATAGTAAAAAAGGATTATTTTATCAATTAAAATTATATAAAATAATTAAAATCAAAAAATGTGATATTAAAAATTATAATAATTTAAACATAATAATAAAAAAAGAAAAACCCTCTATAATTTTTCATTTTGCTGCTCAAACAATAATATCTAAATCTTACACTAATCCTTATGATACATTTGAAACAAATATTAGAGGTACGTTAAATATTTTAGAAATTTCTAGAAAATCAAATTTTGTAAAATCAATAATTTGTGTGTCTACTGATAAATGTTATGAAAATATGAAAAGGGTAGTTAGATATAAGGAGGGTGACAGAATAGGTGGAGATGACCCGTACAGTGCTTCTAAATCTTCAGCTGAATTAGTAATTAATGCTTATCGAAGTAGTTTTTTTACAAAAAAAAAGATTGGCATCTCAAGCGCAAGATCAGGCAACGTGATAGGAGGAGGGGACTGGGCTATTAATAGATTAATACCAGACTGCATTAAATCATTGACGAAACAAAAAACTATTCAAATTAGGAATCCAGGATTTAACAGACCATGGCAACATGTTTTAGAGCCATTAAAAGGTTATTTAATTTTAGCTATGATGCAGCACGTAAATCCAAATAAATATGCGGGAGCTTGGAATTTTGGAACCAAACCAAATTCCTTAACTAATGTTAAGCAAATAGTTGAATTTATTATAAAATTTTGGAAAACAGGAAAAATGAAAGTAAACAAACAAAAAAAATTTTATGAGCAAAAAAATCTTCAACTAGACATAAAGAAAGCAAAAAAAAATTTAAATTGGTGTCCAAGTTATAGTATAGAAAAAAGTGTAAAAATTACCACAGATTGGTATTTTCAAGTCATACAGATGAAAAAAAATCCTTATTTAATTACTGAAAAACAAATTATAGATTATATGAATGAAAATAGTTGGAATTAAAATAATTAAAAACAAAATTATAAAAAATACTAAGGGCGACATTAGAAAATTTATAAATAAAAAAAGTGAAGTATATAAAAAATTTGGCGAAATTTATTTTTCTTTCATAAAAAAAAATAAAATTAAAGGATGGAACTATCATAAAAAAAATACATGCTTAATTTCCTTAGTAGTAGGAAAAGTATCATTTAACTTTGTCGACGACAGAAAATATTCAAAATCTTATAAATCTAAGAATAAAATTACATTAAATATAAATAAAAATAATATAATTTTAATTCCACCTAAGATATGGTTTTGCTTTAAAGCCATAAATAAAGACTCAATACTAGTAAATTTTCTTGATAATGTACATTCTAAAAATGAGACAAAAAAACAAAAAATAGAAAATATAAAAGAAATATTTTAGTTAAAAAAAGTTCTAATTAATTATGAGTAACATTTTTTTTTCAATAATTATTCCAACTTATAATCAAGCAAATTTTTTAAAAAAAGCACTAGATTCTATTTTAAAACAATCTTTTAAAAATTATGAAATTATCGTAATAGATAATTACTCCAAAGATAATACTGCGAAAATAATTTCAAATTTTAAAAATAAAAAAATAAAATATTTTAAGAAAAAAAATTTCGGAGTTATAGCAAAATCCCGAAATTTAGGGATAAAAAAAGCAAAAGGAAAATGGATAGCTTTATTAGACTCAGACGACAGTTGGTTTCCTCAAAGGCTCGAAGTAATAAAAAAAATTATTACTAGACAAATAAATCACAAAGTTTTTTGTACTGATGAGATAATACTAGATGAAAATAATAAAACACATTTATGGAGATATGGTCCTAGTAAACATAATTTTTATCAATATCTACTTGAAAATGGAAATTGTCTTTCAACATCGGCCTCAATTATAGAAAAAAATTTTTTAATAAAAAATAAAATATTTTATGAAGAAAAAAAATCGTTCATTACGTCTGAAGATTATGATTTTTTCTTAAATATAGCAAATAAGACTAATAAATTTTATTTTATTAATAAACCACTTGGAATGCATGTGTTTCATAGTAAGAGCGATTCAAGTAATTTCAGGAAACATAGAAATTCTCTCTATAGTGTTTTGAAGCATCATATATTTAAAAAACAAAAATATAACAAAGATAAAGAAGATATATGGAAAAAAGTTAACCTTAGAATAAATATAAAAGATTGTCTGATTAAAATAATTAATAAAAAAAATAAACTTGGTAATTTTGTGATTCTTTTAAAACACTTTCAAAAAAAGCCCATTAATTGTTTGTCAATAATAGTTGTTTTATTATTAAAGAGATTAGTAAATAGAGTATTTTTTTATTATTATATAATTTTTAAAAATTAATTTTTAATATTTTTACCAGCAATATTTAATTTAGAAATAAGACCAATCAAAATAAAAATATATGAAGCATTATTTGTAGAAAAAATACTTCCAGTGCTCCTCAATGGAAAAAGTTCGACGATTAAGCATATCATTAAACTAATAAAAATTATCTTATCCTTACTGTACATTTTATTTGCCTTGAAAATTCCTTTAATTAGCATTTGATATAGAATAATTAAAAAAAGTAATAAACCTATTATCCCTGTATCAGTCAAAATTTCTAAATAATAATTATGAGGATGAGCATCACAATATCTGTTCGTTTGATATTTGCTTGGATCTCCTTTGCTAAATTTAAAACAATTAATTCTAAAAGATTTTATACCACCACCAATTTTTGTATTACTTTTCCAAACATCAAAAGCTGTTAAAAACACCGCTAGATGACCGCTACCAATATTTATACGTTCTTCTTTTTTTTTGATACTTTTTTCTATATCTAAGACATTTTTATTTAAATCTTTTTGAACAAATAAATTTTTCTTAATATAAATAGGAAATTTTACTATTATATTTTGAGCATTGCCAATAAAGCTACTATACTTATTGTAATACTGGTCATTTATTTTTAAAAGTACAGAAAAAAATATTAGACATAACAAAAAAGAAATAAAAATTTTTTTTCTAAATTCAGTTAAGAAAAATAAAGATAAAAATACAAACGGCAGAAACATAAATACTGGCATTCTATTTCCAGATAAAACCATTCCTATAAAACCAATTATAAAAATTGAGCAAAATACAAGAGGCTCAATTTTTTGTTTAAAATTATTTAAAAAAACAAAACAAAATAATCCCAAAAATAAAAATCTTATTAAAAATCCTCCTGCAACCAATTCAGTTCCAAAAAATCCTGAGTTATAAACACCACCTATAGTTTGAAAGTTTAACAAATCTTTGCCCGTTGAAAATTGCAATACAATATCTGTTGAAAGGAATAAAGAAATTAAAGCACATGAAGAAAAAAAAATTTTAAAATTTAAATCTTTTTTTTCTACCATATGACCTAAGACAAGATATAAAAGAAAATATCTCAAAAATAAAAATGATTTTATTATGTTGTAACCATGACTACTTTCAAAATAATTGAAAATTGATGTAAAGATTATAAATAAAAAAAATATTAATAAAAAAATAGATAGCAAGTCATTTTTTTGAATTTGAAATATTTTGCTTCTATATTTTGTTAAACCAAAAATGATAATTAAAAAAACATTAAGATTGATAGCGAAATTTCCAATTAAAAATGATATTGGTATTATATAAAGTGATGCATTCAGTAAATTAAGCGCAAGATAGTCTCTCTCAAAAATTTTCATACTTTAATTATTTTAATAATAAAAAAATTGTTGTATCATAAACTGTACTCTTAATTAATGAATTATAGTTTAAATCAAGTAAATAGGGCATGTAGTTCAGTGGTAGAACGCTACGTTGACATCGTAGAGGTCATAAGTTCAATTCTTATCATGCCCACCACATAACTCCTCATAATTCACAGGTATTCTACTGTTAAATTACTGTTTACATTCTAAGACAATAGCAATATAACGCTCTTGCCTGGTAATTATTGCGAAGGGGCCACACCCGATCCCATACCGAACTCGGAAGTTAAGTCCTTCAGCGCCGATGGTACTTTGTCTTAAGGCACGGGAGAGTAGGAC
>MDTF01000984.1_pt1 | contig 10286 bp, 11 predicted proteins | sample 811191 | NCBI WGS metagenome assembly MDTF01 (sample SAMN05326649, study PRJNA326480) | marine metagenome | isolation source: seawater | place: Southern Ocean | collected 2011 | reverse complement strand
CCTCAAGACTTATATTAAATTGATTTAAACTTTTTTTAAAATTTTTAAGTGATTGGTAAAGCCACCAAAGTTGTGCTGATCTTTTGTTGAAATCTTTTTTCTTTAAAATATAAAAAGCACAAACATGCGCGTGGTTCTGAGTAGCATAAGCCAATGCGTCATTTTTTAATATTCTAAAATCATTTCTCAACCAGACGATGCCATTTTTTTTTTTCATAGTATTTATATTTATCAACTTTTGAAAATAATAACACATGATTTGGAATGGTGGCCTTGGTTTGAATCGCACAAACGACACATACCTTTTCAGGGTACTGCTCTACTACTGAGCTACAAGGCCTAATATCTAAAAGTAATTCTACCTTTAGTTAAATCATATGGGGTCATTTCAACCATAACATTATCGCCCGCCAGAACTCTTATTCTATTCTTTCTAAGTTTACCAGCTGTGTGAGCTAAAATTTCATGATTGTTTTCTAATTTTACTCTAAACATTGCGTTGGGTAACAGTTCAGTCACCTTTCCTTTAAATTCTAAAGTTTCTTGTTTTGTCAATTAATTTCCTTTTTTTAATCTAATTTTAACCGAGTTAGCATGACCTTCTAAATTTTCATGCTGAGCTAAATTTATAACTGATGGGCCCAATCTTTCAATACCTGTTTTTGTAATTTTTATTAATGAATGTCGCTTTAGAAAATCATTTACGGATAAACCTGATGAAAATTTCGCTGCTCCTGAGGTAGGTAATACGTGATTTGGCCCTGCAATATAATCTCCTAATGCTTCAGGAGAAAATTTGCCAATAAATATTGAGCCAGCATTTTTTACCTTTTTTATAATTTCATTATTATTTTTTAAACAAAGTTCTAGATGCTCAGGGGCAATGGTATTAATTATCTCTAGAATACTTTTTTTACCGCTTGCATGAATGGCTAAACCATAATCTTTTAAACTTTTTAAGGCTATATTTTTTTTGGGCAAATCATTTAATTGTTTTACTAAACTTTTATTTACTAGTTTAATCAAATTATAACTGTTTGTTATTAAAATTGATTGTGCAAAAATATCATGTTCGGCCTGAGCTATTAAGTCTGCAGCAATCCAATCTGGATTGGCATATTTATCTGCGGCTATACTAACCTCGGATGGTCCTGCAACCATGTCAATACCTACGTCTCCAAAAACTTCTTTTTTTGCTGATGCAACAAATGCATTTCCGGGTCCTACTATCTTATCAACTTTTTTAAAAGTTTTCGTACCATACGCTAGTGCAGCAATTGAATGAGCTCCTCCAGTTTTATAAATCTCTTTTACTCCACATTTTTTTGCTGCATATATAATAGCAGGGTTAACTACAGTCCCTAATGTTGGGGTTGTTAAATAAATATTTTTAACACCCGCAATAATTGCAGGTATACAATTCATTAAAACAGTACTCGGATAGCTTGCAGTGCCTCCTGGAACATAAACGCCAACCCTATCTATTGCTGAATACTTATATGATAATTCATTTTTAAATTTATCCTTTAATTTAAATGATAAAATTTTTTGTTTTTTATGAAAAATTTTTATTCTCTTGAAAGCAAGATCAATTGACTTCTTAAGTTTTTTATCAACTTTTTTAGAAATTTTGTTTATTTCTTTTTGTGAAAATACGAGTTTTTTTGAATTAGTTTTGATTCTAGAAAATTTTTTTTCATAGTTTAAAACTGCTTTATCTCCATTTTTTTTTACATTAAATATAATTTTACTAACTGAAGCTGTTTTGGATTTCTGATTAGATTTTCTTTTATTAAGGATATTCTCTAACTTTTTTAAGAAATTTTGTGAATTAAAATTAATAATTTTTAACATTATAAAGTTTTGTGTTTAGGCTTGTTTTTTGTATCCCATGGTTCTCCTTGATCATCTAAAATAACTTCAATTACCTCTGCTACGATTTTTATAATAGAGTCTCCAGCAAAAATTATTTTCATCTCATAGTTATTATCAGGCATTTGATTGCTTTCAATAGCTAGAAAGTCTAAAAATTTATCTTTTTTTGACTGATTGATATTTTTTGAGTGCACTTCCAGAATATTATCAAATTTTAAAATAGTTCTAATTCTTTTATTCTTTCTAAAAACACCTTTTTCAACATCTTCCCACATAAATCTATTCAATTGCATTAAAAGAATTTTATTTTTTTTTAAATTTCCTATGTCAGAGACGCTGGCGATTGAGTCTTGCAAATACGCTGAGACAACTCTTAAGTCTTCCTCGGTTCTAGCAATTAACTTCAAATTTTTAGCTTTCACTTAAACTCTCTTTATTTCGGCTTTGCACTTTTTTAGTTTATTTTCTAAAAATTCATATCCTCGATCTAGGTGGTAAATTCTATTAATAATTGTTTTATTATCAGCTGCTAATCCAGCCAAGACTAGACTAACTGATGCTCTAAGATCAGTAGCCATAACCTCAGCTCCAGTCAATTTTGTTGGACCTTGAATGAAGGCAGTTTTATTTATGATTTTTATGTTAGCCCCCATTCTTTTAAGCTCTGGTACATGCATAAATCTATTTTCAAAAATATTTTCTTTAATTTTTGATAAACCGTTTGCTTGGGTCATTAGTACCATAAGTTGAGCCTGTAAATCTGTAGGAAAACCTGGATATGGTTTTGTTGTAATATTTAATTTTTTTATTTTTTTATTTTTTCTAATAGTTATCGATGTTTTTGTTTTTTGCATGACAACACCCATTTTTTTTAGAACATTTATTTCACTTTTAATTACATTAGGATCAATTTTTTTTATAGTAATTTTTTTTCCTACTAGGGCACCAGCTATCATGTATGTCCCAAGTTCAATTCTATCAAATATTATTTTGTGCTTAATTTTAGCGTGAACCTCTTTGCATTCATTAATATAAATTGTTCGCCCAGAAATTTTTATTTTACCTCCTAATTTGTTTAAAAACAAAACAAGATCTTTTATCTCAGGTTCAATAGCACAATTTTTCAATATTGTTTTTCCTTTTGCTTTAAAAGCTGCAAGTAGGGCATTTTCTGTTGCGCCTACTGAGATGTTCGGAAATTTTATATTTGAACCCTTTAAACCTCCTTTTGAATCTGCAATAATATATCCGTCTTTAATTTTAATTTTCGCTCCTAATTTTTTTAAAGCAAATAAATGTAGATCAACTGGTCTTGATCCGATTGCACATCCACCTGGAAGTGAAACTTTTGCTTTACCGTATTTCGCTAATAATGAGCCTAAAACTAAAACTCCAGCTCTCATTGTTTTGACTAGTTTGTATGGTGCGTGAGTATTGATTTTTTTTTCTTTATTTTTAATTTCTACAGCATTTTTATTTTTTAAAATTTTTACGTCTAAACCTATAAACTTTAACAGTTCGACCATTGTAAAAATATCTTTTACTAAAGGTATATTTGTTAATCTGACTTGATTAGCTAAAATTGATGCTGCCAAAATAGGTAGAGTGGCATTTTTAGAACCTGAAATTGTGATGTTTCCGAATAATTCTCTCTTACCTTTTATTAAAAGTTTCTGCATTAAAGAGATTTAAATCTTTGGAAGTGTAACGCCCTTTTGTTTCATATACTTTCCTTTCCTATTTGCATAAGTCACACTGGGTTTTTCATTACCTTTAATAAAAACAAATTGAGAAACACCTTCATTTGCGTAAATCTTTGCAGGTAGTGGTGTAGTATTGGAAAATTCTAAAGTGACATGACCTTCCCAGCCAGGTTCGAGCGGAGTAACATTGACTATTATTCCACATCTTGCATATGTTGATTTGCCAAGACATATAACAAGTACGTCATCTGGAATTTTAAAATATTCCATAGTCCTTCCAAGCGCAAAAGAATTGGGAGGAATAATACATTCTTTACCAATTTTTGTTACAAAACTCTCTTTTTTAAAAGCTTTTGGGTCAACGATTCCAGAATTAACATTGGTAAATATTTTAAATTCATTTGAAACACGAGCGTCATAACCGTACGAAGATAAACCAAAAGAAATTTTTCCTTTTCTTACTTGTTTGCTAACAAAAGGCTTTATCATACCTTTTGTTTTAGCTGCTTGTTTAATCCACTTGTCTGATAGAACTGACATTTTTCTTTATCTTTAGTTTTTTAAATTTCTTTCTTTTTTTTAAATTTTTTTTTAACGCGACTTCACGTATCTTTATTAATGAAACTTTTTTTTCAGAAAATTTCATTAATGACTAATTTTTGTCTGGGTTAGTTAAGTCCTCTAGTGTTATGGGCTTATCAATATCGTGCATTATTCTTTCTTCAGAATTTTTTAAATCACCACCAGTGCGTTTTGCTTTTCGCTCTTCGATTTTCGCTTTACGTTTAGCTTCCTTTTTCATAGCTTTATCGCCACGTGTGGATTTGTAATCGTAGTGAATTCCCATAACAAGCGCTCCTTCATTAATTCTTAAATTTACTTCTTGAACGACTTTTTTGCAAGTACCTTGATTGCGTCAATTGGATAATTATAAACAATATCGACAAAAATACGGCAACTAATACATCTTGCAAAGGCGTGGCTTTTGGAAAACTGTAATTCCACAAAATCACTAATACTAACCAAATACTCCAATTAATTTTTTTAAACATTTGTTTTACAACCTTGCTCATTGCAGTTTTTCCCAGCATCAATATTGTTAAAGAAATCTATAGCCCTAATAGCTGTCATCATGTGGTTTTTATAAACATTCAAATATCCATTTAAACTATTCGATAGTTTTTTTGCATCGTTCGTAAATCCAAGTCTAATTAAATTTATTAACATAACTGCATTTCCATTAGGAATTGTATTGTCACCAATATCTATTGGCTTAAAAAAAATGTCATTATTTTCTTTCTGATTTTTCTGAAAAATATCTTTTTCCGCTATATAAAATTTATTCTTTGTTTCTGAGCACAGCTTTTTTGCAAGATCTTTATATTTAAAATTCATTGTCTTATCTGAAAGATCAATAAGTGCATTTATCAAAAAGGCGTAGTCCTCCACAAAAACTACTTGCTTGGAATAGCTATGTTGAATGATACCTTTAATATATTTTTTCTCAATTTTTGCGAAAAATTCCTCTGCTAATTTCAAGTAACCTTTTTTGGGTAAAATCTCATCCGCTATAACTAATGCACTTATCCATAAACAATTTATATCTAACTGCGTCTTATCATCAAAAAATGGTTTTTTTCTTTTTGATCTAATATTTAAAAGTTCATCTAAAATTTTTTTTGAGGCTTTCTTTTTTTCAACTAATATAATCTTATTTTCCCAGTTTCCTTTAGTATTTATATCAAAAAAATCACTTATGTTTTCTAAATCTTTAATTTCTTCATAGGTGTAAACATAGTATTTTCCTTCTTCGCCATCGCTATCAGCGTCATAAGCGGAGCCTAAAAATCCAGACTGATTTAAAAAGTTTTTTTTTAAAAATTCAATGGTTTGTTCTAATTTTTGTTTAAAATTCTCCCCTTTATTAATTTTACAATATTTAGACAGAAGCAAAATGAATTGAGTATTGTCATAAAGCATCTTTTCGAAGTGAGGAATTATCCAATCCTCGTCAACAGTATATCGAGAAATTCCTCCTTCAACATGATCATAAATACCTTTGGAGCAAAGCTGTTTAATAATTAAAGAGACTGGATCTAAATACTTTACGTTATTTGTTTTATTGTAGAAATATAAAAGCGTTTCATATAAATTAAACGTAGGAAACTTTGGAGCTCCTATATACCCTCCTTTAATAGGATCAAGATTTTTTATTGATGCTTCTAAAATAGGTTCAAGATCTTGATTTAAAACAGAATTTTTTCTTAATTCTAAATTTTTAATTATTAAATCTTTTTGTCTAATTATATTGTCCCTCTGTTCATTATAAGCGTCATAAACTTTTTGAAGAACTTCTTTAAATGATGGAAGTCCATTTTGAGAATTTTTAGGAAAATATGTTCCGCCCATAAAAGGAACTCCGTTTTCATCTAAAAACATTGTTAAAGGCCACCCTCCACCCGTTTGATTAAATAATTGAAACGAACTTTGAAATACAAAATCTAAATCTGGTCTCTCTTCTCTATCAACTTTAATGTTTATAAAGTATTTGTTCATTAGGCTTGCTGTGTCATCATCTTCAAAACTTTCATGAGCCATAACATGACACCAATGACAGCTTGCATACCCAATACTTATCAAAATAGGTTTTTGATTTTGCCTAGCAAAATCTAAAGTTGTCTTCGACCATGTTTGCCAATTAACAGGATTATTTTTATGCTGTTGAAGATAGGGGCTTGAATCTTCAGCTAAATTATTTTTATTAATTTTCATTATCAAAAAATTTTTTTTTAATTATTACAGATATAATCATTAATCCAAAAAACATTAAAATTGGTAATAAGATTTCTGGTGTTAAGATTAAATTCAAAAAACTAAAGCTGTCAGATTGTCTAATATAACTATTCAGTCCGGCACCAACTGTGTTAAAAACAAAAAAACCAGGAATAAATCCAAAAAAACTTGAAAAAAAATAATTACTTTTTTTCATTCTGAATAAAACTGGCAATACATTTTGTAAGAAAAAAGGAAGTCCTAACCCACCGGCAAATCTATAAATAAAAAAATAAAAAAATTCATTTTTTTGAAACAATTTAATGTATTTGCTAAACTTTTTTTCTAAAGCATTTTTAACCAAGTCTTGAAAAAAGAAGCTAGCAATTGAATATAAAGCCAGTGCACCGAACGAAATTGATAAGATAGAAATAAATGTACCAATCCATTTTCCAAATAAAATTCCGGAGATAATTAAAATTGGTGTTCCAAAACCCAGTAAAGCAACCCAAATAATAGAGAATATAAAAAAGTAGATTATATTAATTAGGAAATTGCCGCTTAAATAGTTATCAAGGCCTAGCTGTAATTCTTTATAATATGAAAAATCATTTAATCTACTAATTTGAATATTGGAAAAAATAAAATAGATAAATATGACCAGTACAAGCAAGTAAGAAAAACCTAAAAATATTTTAAAATTTTTACTCATAATTTATCTGTACAATAGACGACAATTAAAATATATACCTTTAAGATATTATGAAAAGAACGTATCAGCCAAGCAATTTAGTAAGAAAAAGAAGACACGGTTTTAGAGCAAGGATGGCAACTAAAACTGGTAGGCAGCTTATTGCCAGAAGAAGAGCCAAAGGTAGAAAAACTATCTCAACTTAAAAAAACAATGGTTAAGCTTGAAAGTTTAAAAAAAAGCAACCAATTCCAAAAAGCTTTGAAAGAAAAAAAAGTTTATTCAGAATTTTTCTCTATCTACGCAGCAAAAAACTTTTATAAACCAAAATACAAAACTGACTTATTAATTAGTTTTATAATGAAAAAAAAAATTGGAAATGCCGTTAAAAGAAACAAAATTAGAAGAAAATTAAAAGCAATTGTTCAGAAACTAATCAAAAAAAGAGGTGCAATTAGCAAAGATTATACTTATATAGTTTTTGGAAAATCAAATACTTACAAGCAAAAACAAAGTGTGTTAACGCCTATGATGGAAAAATGCTTTAATAAAATTAAAATTTAAATGACTAAATTACTTATTAATCTTATAAAAATTTACAGATTTCTACTTTCGCCTTTATTGGGAAATAAATGCAGGTATCTGCCAACCTGTTCCGAATATTGTATTGATTCATTAAAAAGTCACGGCTTAACAAGTGGTTCTTACTTGGGCATCAAAAGAATTTTTAAGTGTCATCCTTTTAAATTTTTAGGAGGCGGATCTGGCTTAGATTTTGTTCCTAAAAAAAAAGAATTAAAAAAAGAAAATTTTAATGGATAATAAAAATGTATTTATAGCGATAGCTCTATCAATGTCTGTTTTACTTTTTTGGGGTGCTTTTTTTGAAACTCCAAAAAAAAATATTGAAGATTTAGAAAAAAATACTCAAATAGGAAAAAAGATAGACAATTCGATCGTTCCAAGTAAAAATCAGTCACCGACAATTAATCAACTCAATATTGAAAAAAAGCTTACTAGATCAGAGTCAATCAATAAATCAGATAGAGTCAAAATTAAAAATGATAATATTGTTGGTTCAATATCGCTAGACGGTGGGCTCATCGACGATATTTCTTTCAAGAACTACAAGCAAAAAATTGATGGAAAGAAAAATATTGAATTTTTAAATCCAGCTCAAACTGAAAATGGATTTTATGTTGAATCTGGGTGGGCTAGTGTTGGAAATAAAATTAAGGTACCAAATAAAAATTCTAGATGGGTAATCGAAGGAAATAAAACATTAACTGATAAATCTCCAATAACTTTAAAATGGGATAATAAAGAAGGTGTAATATTTAAAAAAAAAATTGAGCTTGATAATAAGTATTTATTTAAAATAAATCAGGGAGTACAAAATAATACATCTCAAATCTTAGAGCTTTACCCCTATGCACAAATTACAAGAAATAAAATTCCAGAAGATATTCAAAATTTTTATATCTCTCACGAAGGTTTTATTAGTGTGTTTGATGATGAACTTAAAGAAGATGATTATGACGATATAGAAGACAATAAGATCGTCAGAGAAGCTAATGAAGGATGGCTGGGTATAACAGATAAATATTGGATGACGGTTTTAATACCTGAAAAAGGAAAAAATTTTAAATCAACTTTTCAATACAAAGATGCTTTTAAAGCAAACTATATAATTAATGATCCCGTAAAAATTAATGCTTCTTCAAACGGATCTAGCAATTTTAGGCTATTTGTGGCCGCAAAAGAAGTAAACACAATTGATACTTATGCAGAAACGCAAAAGATAAATAAATTAGATCTAGTTATAGATTGGGGTTGGTTTTATTTTTTCACGAAACCTTTATTTTTCGTGATTGATTATTTGTTTAAATTTTCTGGAAATTTTGGAATTGCAATTGTTTTAATAACTTTAGCTATTAGAACTTTATTCTTCCCACTTGCGAACTTTTCATTCAGATCAATGGCAAAAATGAAGGCCGTAACACCGGAGATGACGAGGCTTAAAGAGCTTCATAAAGACGATAAGGTAAAACTGCAACAAGAGATGATGGCTTTATATAGAAAAGAAAAGATAAATCCTGCAGCGGGTTGTTTGCCAGTTTTGATACAAATACCCTTCTTCTTTGCCATTTATAAAATGTTATTTATCTCTCTAGAAATGAGACATCAACCATTCTTTGGTTGGATCCAAGATTTGTCAGCAGCAGATCCTACTTCTATCTTTAATTTATTTGGCTTAATTCCTTGGGACCCACCTAGTTTTATGATTATTGGAATTTGGCCAATTTTAATGGGTGCATCAATGTGGGTGCAACAAAAATTAAATCCTGCTCCTACAGATCCAATACAAGCAAAAATTTTTGCATTCTTCCCTCTTTTCTTGACCATAATTCTAGCTTCGTTTCCATCAGGTCTAGTAGTTTATTGGACAGTAAATAATATTCTAACAATTACTCAGCAGTGGGTAATTAATAAAAATACTACCGTTAAGACAAATTAAATGTCTGAAAATATTTCTTTAGAGGAAATCAAAAAAATTTGGCCTTCATCAGCACCAGATATTAGAAATGTAAGTAAATATGTTGAAAAATACAAAGACGAAACCATTGTAATTAAATATGGAGGTAATGTTCTAATTGATAGAAGCATATTTAATAATTTTATCGAAGATATTGGTATTTTAAATAAATTAGGTCTTTCTATAGTTGTTGTGCATGGTGGCGGACCAAGAATTAAAAGAGAGCTTGAGAAATCAAATATTCCAACTAAATTTATCAAAGGCTTAAGAGTTACAGATAAAAACATTATTAATATAGTTGAGAAAGTACTAATTGATTTTAATAATGATATTGTAAATTCCTTAAATGAAAAAGGTTCAAAAGCCGTGTCAATAAATACAAAAACTAAAAATATTATAAATGTATCTCCTGAAAATGAAGAACTCGGTTTTGTTGGAATTCCTGAAAAAATTAATAATAATACAATAAATGAATTAATGAAAAATAATCAAATACCTGTTGTTGCTCCCCTAGGCTTGGGAAAAGATAATCAAGCTTATAATATTAACGGTGACACAGCTGCTGGAGCAATAGCTAAATCTTTAAAATCTAGAAGACTGCTTTTAATGACTAATGTTGAAGGTGTTTTAAATAAAGAAAAAAAATTAATATCAGAAATTTCTTCTTCAGAAATATTAGAAATGATTAAGGACGGAACTATTACTGGTG
>MDTF01014514.1_pt1 | contig 10287 bp, 4 predicted proteins | sample 811191 | NCBI WGS metagenome assembly MDTF01 (sample SAMN05326649, study PRJNA326480) | marine metagenome | isolation source: seawater | place: Southern Ocean | collected 2011 | reverse complement strand
TTGCAGCTAGGGCATCTTTGTAGAACTTTAATCCAGAAGCGTCAGGATTGCGACCGAACGTTTGCAAGTAAATTGCTGTTACTGTTGCAGCGTCGGTTTTCCCACCAAACAAACTAATAGATTCGCTAGAAGTAGAAAATGATTCCCGTATAGTAGTTGTGTCATTACTGTCTCCCAACTTTTCTACCCAAAAGGCTAGGCCATCAACGTCCGCTCCACGGCCGTAGAAACCAATGTACATTTTTTGCACTATCTGTGCGGTGGTTAAAGCTGTAGCCATTAAAAATCATCCTTAGGTGTTTGTGTTCGTAAACAAACAAACCAATCAATTTTATAAGACGGATATAGCATCAATGAATTTTATTCAGTGCTGTGGCGATCCATACACGACTGCCTACTAGGCTTATCTGCGATCACTATATCCTTAATTGCGGCAATATTTAGCCGTTTTACGCTATCACTTATGCAATTACTATACCAATACATTCACTGCAAAAAAGCAGTCGAAACAATAAGGCTGCTGTTGAGCCTAATAAACCATTAATATCAAGCACCCTTGTTTATTACCTAGTGTACGGAATAAGCACCAATGCGTCGATGTTCTAGTCAACCTAAACAGGACGCTTTTATTTGAGAGTTTTCAAACTTCACTGGCGATATACCGCCATTGCTAGAGTGAAACCTTTCTAGGTTGCAATACCTCATATAAGCAGCCACATCTTGCTTCATATGCTCACGCGTAGGCTGGGTCACTTTAAAGATCCAATCGTGCTTTAAACTACCAAAGAAACGCTCAACAACAGCGTTATCCCAGTAAACCCCAGCGTCCCCCATACTGTCCCTGACACCATAACCCTTGAGCAATTTACCAAATCGCTTACTCGTATGCTAAGACCCTTGGTCACTATAAAAGACCAGCCCTTTGCACGGTTGTCGTAGGTTGTACGCATTTATTAGCACTTTACTAGTCAAATCAGCCGTGATGCTTTTATCAATATGCCTCTCTACAATTCGCCGCGAATACAGATCCATCACGAACGCTGCGCACCTCCAGCCCTCAACAGTCTTTAAATAGGTCACGTCACCGGCCCAAACGTCATCTTTTCTAACAGGGTTGCAGCTTTGGTCGAGCAGGTTAGGCACCAATTTATCAGAGTGCTAACGCTTCGTTGTTACCTTGTAAGTCACGCGTAGTGCGCAGACGGGCTAGCGCCCATTACGTGGCACATAGTTCGTACTGCATAGTGTTCACGATTACATTTGCTAAATGTTTGATTTTACTTCATTTCTTTGGCGAAAAAAGCGCTGGCTTTTTTCAATATCTCCTACTCCAGATGTAGAGTCTTAACTTTTTGACGCAAACTTTTAAGTTCAGTTAGTTCGTCTTCTGATAAGGTTATAGCAGATTTTTGGTTCTCAGCGTTCTCTTTCCAGCGATAGAAGATGTTTGTTGCTGCACCTAGGGCTTCTGCCGCTTTCGGGAAGGAATAACGTTGTTCAGTGACTAATGCCACTGCTTCTTCTTTAAACTCTTTGGGGTACTACTTGTAACTGCGTTTTTGCATCATAATTAACACCTCTATAATTGACTATATTGTCTCTTATCAAAGTGTCCGGTTCCATTAGACCAGAACACCGCTGTATAGACGCAGAAAACCGGACTACCCAAATCCTGTGTAAATCGATACACTATTGCATCTTCCAAATCAGATGCAATAAACAATTCAATAAAACGTTTACAGCTTTTACGAAAATACACATTAAGGCTATCAATGGAACTGACTATCGAACAAGCACTGCAGCAAGGGCTAGCATTACACAAAGAAGGCAAGCTCCAAGAAGCTGAACGACTTTACCAGGCTATATTGCAAGCCCAGCCATTGAATCCTGGTGCAAATCATAACTTAGGGGTAATAGCAGTCTCTGTTAATAAGGTCGAGTTAGCATTGCCATTGTTTAAAACTGCTCTTGAAGCTAATCCTAAAGTAGAACAATTTTGGCTCAGTTACATTGATGCACTCATCAAGGAAAACCAGCTGGAAACAGCCAAGTCAGTGATTGAGCAGGGCAGAAAGGTAGGATTAGTTGGCGATAAAATTGATGCTTTAGAATCTGAACTCCAGCTAAAAGGGCAACCAGTACTGCCAAAATCATCTGAGAAAAAGAAAAGTCTCACACTTAAAGATAAGCGTAAGCAAGTTGCTGAAAGTAAACAGCAAAAAAAGCAAGCAAAACTTAAAAGTGCTAGTAGTGTAAGTCCTTCTCAATCACAAATAGATATTCTTTTAGAACACTATCAAAGTGGCCGATATGGTGAAGCTGAGAAGTTAGCTTTAACGGTCACTCAACAATTCCCAGGACATCAATTTAGCTGGAAATTGCTTGGTGCAATATTTAAGCAAGTAGGTAAATTAACAGAATCATTAAATGCCAAGAAAATAGCTGTGCAATTAGATCCTCAAGATTATGAGGCTCATTATAACTTGGGTAATGCTTTTGAAGAGCTGAGCAGGTTAGAAGAGGCTGAAGCGAGTTTTAGGCGATCGATATTACTCAAACCGGACTACGCGGAAGCCCACCTCAACTTGGGTAATACAGTCAAAAATCTAGGCAAATTAGAGGAGGCGGAAGTAAGCTATAGGCAGGCCATAATTCTGAAACCAGACCTTGCCAAAGCCCACTTTAATTTAGGTATCACGCTGAAGGAGCTAGATAAGTTGAATGAGGCGGAAGTAAGCTATAGACAAGCTATAGCTGTGAAACCTGACTACGCGGAAGCCCATCAAAACCTAGCTGCTGCGCTGAAAGATTTGGACAGATTAGAAGAGGCGGAAGTAAGTTATAGGCAGGCCATAAAGCTGAAACCAGACGTTGCTTTAGCCCATTTTAACTTAGGTGTTCTACTATATGGGGATGAAGGATTTGAGGATGAAGGTGGGCATAACTATCTGGGTAGATTAAACGAGGCGGAAGCAAGTTATAGGCAAGCTATAATTCTGAAATCAGGCTTTGCCAAAGCCCACCTCAACTTGGCCAACACACTAAGAAAGCTTGGCAGATTAGACGAAGCTGAAATAAGTGTTAGGCAAGCTATAACTGATAAACCAGACTACGCTGAAGCCCATAATAGCTTGGGTATCGTACTGAACGAACTGGGCAGATTAGACGAGGCTGAAGCAAGTTATAGGCAAGCGATCACATTAAAACCAAACTATTCTTTAGCTTACTTTAACTTGGGTAAAGTTCTTTATATTATAGGTTGTAAAGATTTAGCGTTAGAAAGCTTGGAGCAAGCAAGTCGCATCGATCCACAAACAAAAGAATTTAGAACACTATCAGCTGTTATAAAGGCAAAAAAGTCTCGCGAAGAAAGTGAGGTCGTGGTTGGTGATACCAAAAACATAGATTCTTCTATCGGATTAATCTCAAGTCCACTTATTTTAAACAGGGTGATAGAAGCCGAACTAGTCTCTACCCTGTACGAAATGAATTTTAGAGAATTAAATAAAACAAGAAATGACGATGCTCGTTATGGAAGTGGTATATGCTCTCCGGACTTTAGTTTATTCGAAGATAATCGCACTATCATAAAAAATTTAGCAGCGGATTTAACGAAGATTATGATGGAGGCTGTTGAATCGGAGATTTATATACATGATTCCTTCTTTAATATTTTGAGGGCTGGAGGTGGATTAACGCCCCACACACACCTTGGCAGTATGGACAAGGAGATGGGAATGGCAAACCAAAAGTACTCTCTAGTATATTACCTTGCAGTAGGAGATCAAAGTTGTCGTGAACCAGGCATTTTGAAATTTGATGAACCATTAGAAGAAATCCTTCCATGCGACGGCATGATAATTATTTTCCCCGCTGGCAGAATACATTCTGCAGTTTACAGTGGGAAAATAGATAGAGTTATGGTGGGGGTTAATTTTTATAGCCTCTGAATTTACATTGTGGCCGAATAAACGGTAGCACACTGAATAGTATGCATTGATTGACAGATTGATTGATTGATTGATATATTTATTTTAACTTATTGATAATAACAATAATTGTGCTGATGATTCGATTCCGACGTCTAGCATCATTATTCCCTTATATGCAGACACTCGTTCGGACTTCGCCCTCACTCAAACAAGCGTGTAATAACTGATACATATACCTTTCACTCATTTTCTATGTTGCACTGACCTGTGTCTCATAGTCATTAGCTTGTTGAGGTGCACTACGTGCTTATATACATTTCTGACGATTATTTAACCCATCGGAATGGTATTTACTACTTCCAAAGACGCGTTTCAGTGGACGTAAGAAGCCATTACAAATCACACTCAATCGTTTGTAGTTTGAAGACTAGACCAAGAGGAAGTCCTCTCAGAGCTACCTCCTCTTTGCCCCTGCAACGTGACGAGTATTGGATGGCCTTACGTGTCAATCAACTCACTACTCTGGTCTAATGGATCTGTTTGCTAGAAAGCCAATTGGTTGGGCGTTGTCTAGATCACCCGAGAGTAACTTAACTAAGCAGGCTTTAAATATGGCCTACGAACTGCGCTGGAAACCACAGGGAGTCATATGACACTCAGACCAAGGCAACCATTACACAAGCATTAGTTTCCGAAAAAACCTTTGACGGTTGCAGATAAGGCAAAGTAGGAGTCGCCGTGGAATTGTTGGGATAATGCCCCATTGGAACGATTTTTCAGAAGTTTCAAGAGCGAATGGATACCCACAAAAAGATACTCAAGTTTTACGAAGCTCAGGTCTCGATTACACGGTATATTGTTGGATATTACAGCCAGTATAGGACTCATCAACATAACGGTGGCTTGCCACCCATGGAGTTGGAAAACAACTATTTTAGGAACCAAGCGGATGTCTATAAAAATGGGTGCGTATCAAACCCATCCTCAAATTTCATGAACACTTCAAAACAGTTAAAGCGTTCATTGGGGAGGATTTCACAGACCGCTTAAGCGATTTTAAACTAAATTTGACAAAGTGGTTGGGCTAAGCCCATAGGGCTCTCACACGATCTTATAAAAGCTCGTGGAGTAAAAGCAAAGTATTGGCACAGAAGGCCAAGGGCAATACGAAATACACGCGCATCTAGACACGTCAATCTAGCATAGTAAAATTAAGTGTGGCTAAAGTTAATCCTCAGCCACACTTAAAAACGCCATTAAGCCTTTTTAAGTGTTAATTTTTTTGGAACGACATCAAATGCTAGAACTATGCGATCCTCTTCTGACTCAAATGGAATTGTGTAGTGAAGTAAAGATGCAGGAAAAAGACACAAGCTTCCAGTAACCACATCGATGCTTTTCCTATTTTCTTCCCCACATGATTCATTTTTTTCATCATCTATACAAACAACCAAATTACCACTCTCAATTTTTGATTTTGAAGGTACGTTTATATATATGCTGCCACTAATCCATCCATTCTCGTGCATATGAGGGCGTAAACTACCACCACTACCCATTCTGATAAGCCAGCCTTTTAGGCTATACTCAGTTGGCCAATTTGTTATTAGCCCCTCTTTGCTATCTTTGAACTTATCAATATATTTTCTAACTTCTAGCTCGATAACTTCTTTAATGCCTTTCGTCAAATTAGGTTCTAAGTTGAATAAATTACCTACCGATTGGTAACCGTTGGTCAGGAGGCCTTGTATTCTATTTGGAACCCGTTTCTCATTTAAGATGGTTTTTACCGTATTCACAAATAATTCTTCAAAGTCATACTGACAAATCAAGTTAGTCTTTAAGACGTAATTCAAAGGATTTTTGCAAAATAGGTTTGGTCTTTCAATTCCATACCTCAATAAAGAGCGGCAGCCCAATGAACCGATTATTGGGTGTACTTCACCCTTACTTATAAAATAATCTAATTGATCATAAAAAGGGTCTTTTTTATTCTGACGATACAGACATCTCAATAAGTAATGCTTGCTAGTATTAGAATTACTAAGTTTAAGGTAGTCAGCAGATTGTTGATACTGGCTGGCTTCAAACAACATCAACCCTAAGTTATGATAAGCATCCTCAAAGTTAGGATTTATTGCAATTGCTTGCTTGTAGTGTGCTTCAGCCTGCTCTAACTCACCAAGTTGTTGAAAAATGAGACCTAAGTTATTGTAGGCCTCCTCAAAGTGTGGCTTGATTGATATCGCTTGCCTACAACTTATTAAAGCTGCTTGAAAATCACCTTTTTCCTTCATGGCTGCGCCAATGTTATTATAGCATTCAGCAAAGTCAGGATTAAAGTTAAGAGCTTGAGTAAAGCTTTCTAGAGCTTCGTCCAAGTTATCTTCGATAAACATCATATTCCCAAGATTGTGGTGGGCATCAGCATAGTCAGGCTTCAGCTTCAAAGCTTCTTTATAGCTTTCAATTGCGGCCTTATGACTGCCTTTATCCTTCAGAGCATTACCAATATTGTTATAGGCTTCAGCATAGTCAGGCTTAATCTTTAGAGCCTGTTGGTAGCTGTTTATAGCAGCGTCTAAATCACCTTTATCCTGCAGGGCCATGCCCATATTGAGATAAGCGTCAGCATAGTCAGGCTTAATCTTTAGAGCCTGTTTGAAGCTGCCTATAGCGCCCCCTAGGTCACCCTTATCCTTTTGGGTATTCCCCATATTGTAATGGGCCTCAGCATAGTCAGGCTTAATCTTTAGAGCCTGTTGGTAGCTGCCCACAGCACCTCCTAGATTACCCTGATCCTTTTGAGCATTCCCCATATTGTAATAGGCCTCAGCATAGTCAGGTTTAATTTTTAGGGCCTGTCTGTAGCTGTTTATAGCCGCCTCTATATCACCAACGTTCTTCAGCGCAACACCCATGTTATTATACGCATCAGCATAGTCAGGCTTAATATTAATGGCCTTTTTGTAGCTATCTATAGCCGCATCGTATTGCATCAAACCCACATTACAAGCCCCAGAAATATTGTAGAGGAAGACCGAATTTGAAAATGTCTCCAGCATGTGGGTGGTCTCAGACAAAGATTGCTGCAACTGTCCTTGATTGTATAGGTTGATGATTGACTGTAACTGATTTGGGGGAGGGTCTTGAGGCACTACCTTTTCGCCTCTATCTGATGATCGGAGGGCGATCAGAGCCTGCTTATTCTTTGGGAACTTTTCTAGGATATCTTGGTAAATGTTGTTTGCTTCTTCTAACTGACCATCTTTAGATTTCCGCTTCCCCAGTCTTAATGCCTGATCAAGTGTAGTAGTATCTAAAATGTTGGGCTTGGAAAGGTTTAAGTCTTCCGCTTCTACTGTATTGGTCTCATTTACCTTCAACCCATGTTCAGAGAGCTGTTGTTCTAGCTGATTAAAGCCTTCACCTTTGGCTCCTTTATCCTTTTCTTGATAGAACACAGCTTGTGCATCAGCTAGTCGACCTAGTTTCATCAAAGCATCAATGTAGCTTAGCCCAAATTGACCTATGCTGGGATTAGCCTCTAACGCTGCTTTAAAGAAAGGCAACGACTCTTTAACTTTGCCAATACCAACAGCTAGCACCCCCATATTATGATTAACATCAGGGTGCCCTGGCTGAGCCTTTAGGATAGCCGCATAAAGCCTTTCTGCGTCTTGAATCTGGCCAGCCTTATGCGCCTCAATCCCCTTCTGAAGGGCTTGGTCTAATGTCAGCTTCATAAATTAGTCCGTAATTGGTTCATAATTGGTTCGTTCGTGCAAGACTATCATTGCGGCACAACTATTTGAATACCTTTCATATATGGACTAAATCACAAGCCCATCTTGAAACTGACGGGAAAGTATTATGTAAGCAGCTCTAAAAGAGCTTGTAGGTACAAACTGAAAACAGTAATTCAAAAATAGAGAATATGATTAGGCGAAGCAAGGGGGATTTTGCAGGCACTGTCACGAGCATAACCATCCCCTCTCCCCCTTAAACACGTCAAGAGGACGCTACAGAAGCTCTTAAATAGGCATCAAAGAGCAAACAAAGAACCAACTCACAAGAATATATCGGTTCTTCATATTAAAAGACCATTAAGCCTTCTTAGTTTTTGCCTTAGGCTTAGCTTTAGGCGCTGCCTTAGGCAACAAACCCTTCAACACGTGGGCATAAGCATTACGAGCTGTTTGAGCAATGGCAAGATCAGTCTGCAGCGCAGCAATCCTCTGATCACATACCTGCATAGAACCAAGCTCTTCTTTCGCTTCGTTAGATAGGTCACCTTCAGCGTAGGTGATATCGTCAATAGTAATAGTAGACACAATTGTCTCCTTTAAATAGTTAGTGATTTAGTTAGAAAAAAACCCCACTTCAAACTACAAGCTGGGGTTTTTTGTGCATCACATCCTTGTGATGGGGTTAGACACTCTTACCAAGGCCTTACAACTTTGGGATGAGCGTTAACGGTGTTATCAACAAATTAGGCAAGAACCAGGTTAGTTCCCACTATTAAGTCAAGATCTACGGCGGTCTCTAAAGTACCAACAAGAGTAACGTCATTGCCTGAAAGCGTTCCGTTAGTTCCATCAACAGTATCATCTACGAAGTAGATAAAAGCTTTAGTGTTTGCGTTATTATTAGAGCCAGCAATAACTATACCTTTGCCACCACTTGCCATTTCTAATGCATCACCAGCACCTTGAATTAAGGTTAGGACCTCTGCAGCTGTATCAACTAAAGCAACTGCTGAGTTAATAATGCTGGATAGAAGGATAACCTTATTCTGCATCTGCGTGTTGGCTGTGCCGTTACTTTCTGTAACGCCTGCCACTAACGAAAGACCGGTTGAGAAAGCAGTGAAGTCTAGGTTATCTAGGTTGGCAGTGAAAGTACCGGTTATAGCATCCGTGTCATTCAATGCGCCAGTAGAAGCAAAGATGAAGACATCTTCATTCGATGCATTCGTAGAGATAAGAATATCATTACCGTCTCCACCAGTAGCAATACTGTCAAAGTTTTCATCACTCAACGAAATTGTATCAATACCTGAAGAACCAATGACAGTGAGTATTTCGTCGGACGCTCCAGCATCAATAACGTTACTAGCTGTTGAATCAGTATCCGCACTGATATCAATAGTACTCGCTCCCGTTATGTCAGTGTCAAAGTCTGCGTGCAATGTCACACTAATAACTTCATCAGTTGGTCCATAGGTAACGAATTTGGTGGTGTCCATGTTTGATTGGTCTGCAATCATTAGGGCCCAGTCATTACCTACAGCAATAGTTTGTCCACCAACAAACGCATAGTAGTCAGTTCCATCTCCACCGTTGATAACGTCGTTAGTCGTAGCAGAGAACATGGTAGAGGAGAGACCAATAAGGTCGTTACCTTTACCCGCAGTGAATGAATCAGTTACAGGTGTGCCGAGGATGTGGTTTACACCGGTCGTACCAGTAACAGAAGCACCAAAGTTAGTGTAGCCAACAAGGTCAACATTCTCAAAACCGATCTGAACAGCACCGTTTACTGAACCATCCATGGAATCAAGTTGGTCAGTGGTTGAGGTTAGGTCAATGGATAGACCACCCAAAATACCAGTGAAATCGATATCTATGGTGTCATTACCAGCTCCACCATTCATAACGTCTAACTTGTTCAGCATCATCAAGTCATCAGCACCCAGAGAACCTGTGATGTTGCCGGTCGCAGTGTTACCACGGGCATTCATTGTCACTGAACCACCAGTAGTCATGCCAGAAGCATCTATGGTGGTTACGTCTGCGTGTAAAGCGGTAATAGTCATCGCGCTGTCACCAGATATAACCAAGCTTGAGACTGCAGAAGCAGTAGTCATTGAAAGGCCAGCCAAGTCAACAAAACCATCTTCGTTCATATTTAGGTTCAAAGTTTCAACATCAGCGATGTCGATATTTGAAGTGCCCACGGTAGTGTTCAACTTCAAGCTTAACGAGTTGTCTGTTGCGGTCTTTAGCTCCAGGTCAACGTCAAGAGCAGCTGTGGCAGCACTAGTTAATTCAACCTTTACACCAGAACCAAGGTCAGTCAACGTAGTGTCGTTGGTAACGCCATCGTCATCTATATACAACGTAGTCAATCCAGTTACATCTGACATTGTGATTGTACTAGTACCATCGTTCTGAATGTAGAACTTCTCAATAGCAGACATTTTTGGTGAGGCCGTACCCGAAGCATACTGACCATAAATTGTGTCAGTTGCCATGTTACCACCGGTAATAGTCAAGCTTGTATCCAATACGTTATTACCAAAACTAGCCACTAACTGTCCATCCAGACCAGATGCGTTAAGAGTGACAAGTCC
>MDTF01013169.1_pt1 | contig 10287 bp, 11 predicted proteins | sample 811191 | NCBI WGS metagenome assembly MDTF01 (sample SAMN05326649, study PRJNA326480) | marine metagenome | isolation source: seawater | place: Southern Ocean | collected 2011 | reverse complement strand
TTTTTTAATTTCGTTTTCTTGATTATTTTAAATTTGTTATTAAAAATTTTTTTTCTTTTTTTTGGTAACTTTTTTCTTTTTGTAGGGAATTTTTTTATTTTTGTAGGGAATTTTTTTATTTTTTTAGGGAATTTTTTTCTTTTTTTAGGAAATTTTTTTCTTTTTTTAGGGAATTTTTTTCTTTTTTTAGGGAATTTTTTTTGTTTTTTTTTCATTTTTAAAGAAGCTCAATTCTATCAATAATTTATTGATAAATATAGTCTCTAGTCATTGGAGTTGACGTATAATTTTTTGTAAGCTGAAATTGATATACAACCTGGTCACCCCACTTAAATGCCATTTCACATCCTGCAAGATAAAATTCCCACATTCTAAAAAATTTTTCATCAAACATTTCAATAATCTTTTGTTTGTTTTTAATACAATTTTCTTTCCAATGTCTCAGAGTGTGTGAGTAATGAAGTCCCAATACCTCTGTATCAGTAACAATTAACCCTGCTTTTTCTATGGGTGTTGTTACTTCACTTAAACTTGGTGTATATCCCCCTGGGAAAATATATTTTGTTATCCATGGATGCGGATCCCCGGGAGGATTAACCGATCCTATTGTATGTATTAATGAAATACCATCATCTGTTAGTAAATTTTCAATTTGATTAAAAAATCTTTTATAAAATTTTCTTCCAACATGCTCAAACATTCCAACACATACTATTCTATCAAATTTTTCATTGAGTTCTCTATAATCCATCAATCTAAATTTAACCTGATTTTCTAAATTCATTTCTTTTACTTTTTGGTTACAATATTTAAGTTGATTTTCTGACAATGTAACCCCCATAACTTCACATTTTACACTTTTAGCTATATCAATTGCCATTGAACCCCATCCACACCCTATGTCTAAAACTTTTTGATTAGGTTGAATGTTTAGTTTTTTTATTATGTGTTGAATTTTATTATTTTGCGCTATTTCTAAACTATCATTTTCATTTTTAAAATAAGCACAAGAGTATTGTTTTTTTGGATCTAAAAATAAATCATATAATTTATCCGAGATATCATAATGGTGGGATACATTCATTTTAGATTTTTTAATAAAATTGAAATTTGTTAAATATCTATATGAACCTCTTAGTCTGTTAATAAGATAACTAAAAAAATTTAATTCTCCCCTACCAAAATTCATTAATGCCAAATCTAAAAATTCACTAAGAGTTGCATTTTCTAAAATTATTTCTCCATCTGTATAAGCTTCACCAAAATACAAATCTGGGTGAAATAATAATTTATAATGTAGTTTTTTATTTAAGATTTTTAATTTCATAGGATTATTGCCAGGGTTACCAATGATATAATCTTTTGAATTAGCGTCCGTAAGAATGAAGCCACCCTTTTTAAAAACTTTGTTTAAAAAACTTGCTAGTTGCATATTACGCTGCCATTGATGATTGATTAGTAAAATTTAAATCCTTCAGGATATTTATTAAATCTTTTTCATCAGTTTTATTTAAAAGACTTAATGGAGGTAAAATATTTTTATAAATTTTATTTTTTTGAGAATAGAAGGTGTGTAATCCAGAGATCAAATTATATTTGTCAAAAGCACTTCTTACATTACATAATTTTTGGTTATATAATTGTTCTTTTCCTGAAAAAAAATCTTCATAAACTTTTCTTGATATTTCTGCGGTCACGTTACATGTGGCGGTAATTATTCCCGAGCATCCCAATTGCAAACCTTTTAACAATTTGAGTTCTGAACCAGGAAAAATTGCAAAGTTTTTTAATTTTAAATTTTCAAATAGATTATATGAACTATCTTTTACACCTATTATTTGATTGGGAAATTTTTTTACAAGTTCTTTAACGCACTCTATACTAAATTTATATCCACAAAGTTTTTCGAAATTATAAAGAATAATTTTACATTCTGGAACAGAATCTATTAATTTTGTGTAAAATTCTATTACCTCAGAGTCTCCATATTTGTAGTAAGCTGGAGGCATAATTAAAAATTTGTTAAAATTTAATGAAGCCGCTATCTTCATAAAATTAACTGTTTCGCTTAAAGAATTTAAACCTGTGCCAATTAAATGCTTATCTTTATATTTACTTTTTGAAAGCTTATTTAGTAAATTAATTTTTTCAGAAATAGATATCAATTGGGATTGTCCCGTACTTCCAAATATTGCCGTACCGTGACACCCTTGATCTATTAACTTTTCAGCGTGATTTATTGTTTTTTCAGCATTTAGGCTTAAATCAGGATTAATGACCGACATGGTAGCTGCGTAAATTCCACTTATTTTTGTCATAATAAAAATTTATATAAAAAATATACTTAGTAAAGTTTATAAATACTATATGAAAATATTAGCAGTTCAAAATAGAATGGGCATAGGAGACACGGTCATTTTCTTGCCTTTTATAAAAGCTTTATCTAAAAAATTCAATTCACCTATTAGTATACTTGTAAAAGAAAATTCAAAAGCTGATCAATATTTACACCAAACCAACTATATTGATAAAGTCCTTCTTCTAGAAAGAGATAAAAAAAACAACAATAGGCATGGTGGGTTTTTTGGAAGTTTGAATTTAATTAAAGATATAAGAAAACATAATTTCGATAAAATCATAATTTTTAATTCATCTTTAAGATTCAATTTAATTGCTAAATTTTCTAAAATTCCTGAAATTTTTCAATATCCATTATTTCAAAAATCAAAACAACATATCACTGATGTTCCAAGAGAGTTTATGAAGGATAAACTAGATTTAGTGGTTGTTGAAGATCCAGAAGTACAAATTGATGATTCATTGATCTCTCAATCAATTGAAAGATTTCAAATAAATAAATCTGAAATGAATATACTTTTGGGAGTAGGAGGTTCGGGGCCTACTAAAAGAATTCCGTCAAAAATATTCTTGGGTGTAATTGAAAAAATATCAAAAGTTAAAAAGTGTAAATTTTTTCTTGCAACCGGTAAGGATGATGAAGAACAGATTATATTGGATGAAATATTACAGTCTAAATTTAAAGATCTTTGTATACCTTTGGATGATCTTTCAATTAAAGAAATTTTACCAATTATAAAAAATTGTAATCTATCTATTTGTAATGACTCTAGTTTTAGTCATTTATCTGCAGCTCTAGGTATAAAAACTATAACTTTAATGGCAGACACTCCTTTAATTTATGGAAGTTATAGCTCTAAAATGTTTCCAATAATTCCCGAGGGAGAAGAAACGGTTACACACAATACATTAGGAAAAGAAAAAATTAACCCAGAAAAAATATTTAATAAAATTATTGAAGTTATTAGTTAAGAGATATTGTTTAAAACTATATCTTTAGCTTCATTCACAATAGAAGATAATCGAGATGTCTCAGGAGAAATATCTGGATGAATTTTTTTTTGAATTTTAATGTAGGCTTTATTGACATCTTCCTTGGAATTTTTTTTACTCATATCTAGATTCAAAATTTTGTATGCCTCTGAAATAGATATGGATGAGAGATTGCTAGAGCTAGATTGGTTAAAAGAGAATCTACCTGATCTTCTTAAAGTTTGGATAAGTCTAAATAATGAAATTAATTGTAAGATAGATAAACCTTTTAACTTTAATAAAGCCAAACTTACCAATGTGAGTGGTAATGTAAGTAAAAATCTTCCCCCTATTGCAAATAATATAGCAAGCAAAAGCAGTCCAATAATGACTGGTATTCTTAAACTTTTTGAAACCTTTTTTGAAGGAATGGTGGAAAACTTTTTTAATAAAAAATAAAAAAAAGTCAAAATAACTAATGTATAAATTATAATATTCATATATTTCCTTGTCCTAATGAAACTACCACAATTAAAAAAAAAACCTGAGATAAAATCTTGCCATAATGTTACCTGGGAAGATAATTATAGCTGGATACATCAAGAGGATATTTTAGATGTTTTAAAAGATAAAAATAAATTAAATTCAGAAGTAAGGGAATACCTTGAGCAAGAAAATAAATATACTGAACATCAATTAAAAAACACACAAGATATTCAAAAAAAACTATTTGAAGAAATTAAAGGAAGAATCAAGCTAGATGATGAGTCTTTACCTTATGAAGATCATACGTACGAATATTGGACAAAAACAACTGCCAAAGGAAACTATTCAATAAAACTTAGAAAAAAGATTGGCGCAGATACTATTGAAGAAATTTGGAATGGAGACAATGAAAAAGAAAAACTTGGTGTTGAGTATTTTGGAGTTGGTGATTTAGAGGTAAGTAATAATGATAAATTTTTAGCCTATACTCTAGATACAAAAGGTTCTGAGTATTATACAATTTATATCAGAGATATAAAAACTAACGAGCTTGTAACAAATGAAATAACAGAAACATCAGGTGGCATTACATTTAGTTTAGATGATAAATATATTTTTTATTCTAAACTAGATAAAAATCATAGAGCAAGAAAAATTTTTAGACATGAAATTGGAAATTCAAACAAAACTGATGAAATAATTTTTGAAGAAAAAAGTGAAGCTTTTACTGTAGGGTTTGAAATTAGTTCAGATGAAAAGTTTTATTTTATCTCAACCTCTGATCATAATACATCTGAACAATATTATTTTAGTGTGACAGAGGATAATCCCAAGCCTAAGCTTGTTCAAAAAAGATTAAAAGGTATTTTATACTCAGTAAATTCATGGAATAATAAATTTTATAATCACACAAATAAAGATGCTGAAGATTTTAAAATTGATATATCTAATAGCTTAGTTAATCAGAATTGGAAATCTTTTATTTCAGCTAAAAAAGAAACTTTAATTGGTGGTTTAACTTTTTTAAAAAACTGGATCATCCGTTCTGAAACGTCAAATGCTTTAGACAAACTTTTTATAACTGACGTTAGAACAGGTGATGAGCAAGAATTAATTTTTTGTGATGAAAAAGTTTATGTTCCAAATATTTCATTAAAGCAAAAAAATAGAGATACTGATGAAGTATATTTAGGATATTCTTCACCAAAAACACCTTCAAAAGTTTTTCTATTTAACCTTTCAAATAAATCTAAGAGATTAGTTAAAGAGCAAGAAATACCATCTGGCCACAATCCAGATGATTATGTTGTTGAGAGAATAGAGTACAAGTCACACGATGGACGAATGGTTCCACTAACAATTACAAGACATAAAAAAACCAAAATTGATGGATCTGCTAATTTATTGCTTTACGGCTATGGCTCGTATGGCCATTCAATGAGCCCTGGTTTCTCTTCAACTAAACTAAGTTTAATCGATAGGGATATAATTTGGGCTACTGCACACATTAGAGGTGGTTTGGAGAAAGGAATGAAATGGTGGAAAGAAGGAAAGCTAACTAACAAAAAAAATACTTTTGAAGATTATATCTTTGCTGCAAAATATTTAATTGATAACAAGTATTCATCAACAGGTAAAGTTATTGGAATGGGAGGCTCCGCAGGTGGACTGCTTATGGGGGCAGTGGTTAATCAAACACCAGAAATTTTTTTAGGAATTATAATGGCAGTTCCATTTGTAGATTCGCTAACTACCAACCTTGATCATTCTTTACCATTAACTGTTGGGGAATTTGATGAATTTGGTAATGCAAAAGATAACAAAGAACATTTTGATTATATTTACTCTTATGCCCCATATCATAATATAAAGAAAATGGATTACCCCAATATGTTAATTACAACTAGCTTAAGTGATAACAGGGTTCTTTTTGATGAACCTGCAAAATTCACTGCAAAATTAAGAGAGCATAAAACTGATAATAATTTACTTCTTTTAAAAACAGAAATGAATGCTGGTCATGGTGGAAAATCTGGTAGAGATGGTGCTATTGAAGAAATTGCCCTTGATTACGCTTTTGCTTTAAAAATTTCTAATAAAATTTAAGTTTATAAACCTTACTTGTTGAGATTAACACTCCACGGTCAATCTAAAAACACCCACTTGAAACAAATCCTGTAACAATTAAATTTGAATTAAACTCAAATTTTCTTTCACAGTGAATCCCATATTTTTTAGTTTTATAGACAAATTCAAAATTACCTTTTTCATTTTTATAATCTTCATCAGGATTGCCAAGGTCCAATTTTAATTCATTAGAAGATTTTCCAATATATTTACTCAATTTTTGATTTTCTTTTTCAACAATTGTGTCAGTTTTTTTTTTAATTACCTCACAACCACTAAATAAAAATAACGAAATAAGAAGTAGAATAAAAAAATTTAATTTTTTCATTATTTACAATATCAGTACAATAATGACATAAATATAAACTTCTTGGTTGAATTATGTGAATAACCTTTAATTTTAAAGAGTATAACTTTAAAAAATCTAATATTTATTAAACAACTAGGAGGATTAATGCTTGATAAGTATTTTAATTATAAAAAACACAAAACAGATTTTAAAACAGAAGTTATCGCCGGTGTAACTACATTTTTGACAATGGCATACATCATGTTTTTAAATCCATTTATTTTATCTGGTGAATTTGCTGGACCAGAAAAAGGCTTTTTTGATTTTGGAGCCGTATACACAGCAACAATTTTAGCTACAGCCTTGGCATGCTTTATAATGGCTTTTTATGGTAAAACTTGGCCAGTTGGTCTTGCGCCTGGAATGGGAATTAATGCCTTTGTTGCTTTCGGTGTTTGTGCTGGAATGGGTTACACTCCGCAAGAAGCATTAGGAGCAGTATTAGTTGCTGGTATATTATTCTTAATCATATCTCTTACACCAATTAGAGCTTGGTTAATTAATTCAATTCCAAAAAGTTTAAAACTTGGGATTGGAGCTGGTATTGGATTATTTTTAGCGATTATTGGATTGCAGATCATGGAAGTTGTTGTTGATAATCCAGTAACATTGGTTCAACTGGGTGACCTTAGCAATCCACTGGTTTTACTTGGTTGTGCTACATTTATAGCAATCATTGTTTTAGAAATAATGAAAGTAAAAGGAAATATTATCATTGGTATTCTGGCATTTAGTATTATTGCTTGGGCTACTGGACTTGCAAAATTTAATGGAATTGCGAGCTCACCTCCGCCAATGACATATTTGTTTGAATTTGATTTATCTGCTGCGATGACAGCGGGAATGTCTACGGTAATATTTACTTTATTATTCATTGACTTTTTTGACACCGCAGGAACTTTAACTTCAGTAGCAAATGTAGCTGGAAAAGTTGGTAAAGATGGAAAAGTTCAGGACATCAATAAAGCAATGTTAGCTGACAGTGTTGGTACGGTTGCTGGTGCAATGATGGGAACAACAACTGTAACAAGTTATGTAGAATCAGGCGCAGGAGTTAAGGCTGGTGGAAAAACTGGAATGACCTCACTAGTGATTGGCTTGCTATTTTTAGCATGTATATTTTTTGCTCCTTTGGCAACTAGCTTACCAAAACAAATTGATGGAGCAGCGTTACTTTTTGTATCTGTTCTTTTCATTAGAAATATTACAGATATAGAGTGGGATGATATTTCAGAAGCTGCACCCGCTATACTTGCAATGATTGCAATGCCTTTAACTTACAGTATCAGTAATGGTATAGCTTTGGCATTTGTGTCATATGCTTTAATAAAAATATTTACTGGGAAGTTTTCTTCTACTTCACCAGCGATATGGGTTATTGCAATTCTTAGTGTAATAAGTTTTGTGGTTGCTTAAAAATATTTGATAGGGCTAGTTAAATCTAGCCCTATTGATTTTTTTTAATTATATCCTCAATACTTAATTCTTCATAGTACTCTGTTGGCTGAACGATCCAAGGATCTGATTCCAATCTCACAGAACAAAAATCTGGTTCAAAACTAGAAGATTTTTTCTTCCATAAACAAGCTGTTTTAACTTCATTAATAAAATTTTTAGTTGGTCCATAATTTTTTAACCATTCAATACTTTTATTAAGAGTAAGACCTGTATCTGATAGATCGTCTATTAATAATACTCGATTAAAATCTTTATCTGCAGCTAATGAACTAATTTCTCTAGCAAACATAAGCTGCCCTTGTTTATCTTCCATACCTTCACCTGAATAACTTTGAATTACTATGTAAGCTATTGGAAGTTTTAAAACTCTTGATAGAATATCTATTATAGGAGCAGCACCCCTCATAATACCCACCAAAACTGTTGGTTTGTAATTTTTATGAATTTGAATTGCTAGTTTTTCAACAATCTGGGTATACTCTTTAAAAGAAATAATTAGTTTGTCTGCCATAAATATATTTATCATATATATAAAAGTTTAAAAAGTAATTATGAAAATTTTTGATTGTTTTATGTATTTTGATGAAGAGGTTGTTTTGGACCTTAGACTCAACACTCTATATGAAGATGTTGATTATTTTATAATTGTAGAAAGTAACTTCACTCATAAGGGTGATAAAAGAAGATTAAAATTTGATCATCAAAAATTTTCGAAATTCAAAGATAAGATAATCTATATAATATATGATGAGAAACCTAAAAAAATAGAGATAATTAATGATAATGACCCTGAAAGTGAAAAAGATAGGAAATATATTTTTAACGCAATATATAGGGAAAATGGTCAAAGAAATTTTATACACGAAGGCCTTAAAATTGCAGATAACGAAGATATAATTTTAATTTCTGATGTTGATGAGATTCCTAATTTAAAAAATATTAATTTTAAGAAATTTGAAGAAAAATTTATTTTTTTTAATCAAGAAATGTTTTATTATAAATTTAATCTAAAATTACCTAATCATAATTGGGTTGGAACTAAATCCTGTAAAAAGAAACATTTAAAGTCACCACAGTGGTTAAGGAATATAAAAGATAAAAAATATCCTTTTTACAGACTTGACGCTTTTTTTTCAGAGACTAAATCTTCCAATGTTAGATTTATAGATAAGGGTGGTTGGCATTTTACTAATATAAAAACAGCTGATGAAATTAGACATAAACTTAAATCTTATCTGCATCATAGAGAATTTGATGTAAACCCTTTATCAATTACTGAAATTGACAATCTCATCAAAAATCAACAAGCAATTTATGACCTAAATGTAGATAAGAGAGTTCAAAAAATAGGTCATGGGAATAAATTAGAAAGATATGATTTGAAAAAATTACCATCATATATAAGTAATAATTTAGAAAAATATAAAGATTGGATAGACTAGATATGAAAGCATATTGGATTGCAGTTTATAAAGATATGAAAAATCCTGAAAATATTAAGAAATATGCTGAGAAAGCTTCCCCAGCCATAAAAAAATACAAAGGAACTATTCTAGCAAGGGGGGGTAAGGTAGAAACTATTGAGGGCAATCCTTCTCCTAGAACTGTTCTAATACAGTTTTCAACAATGGAGGATGCTTTAAATTGTTATAATTCTTCAGAATATCAAGAAGCAATGAAAATTGGTAATGGTGAATTCAATAGACACATTCAAATTGTTGAGGGAGTTTAATACTGAATTGGTTCAGGATCTATGCTTCTCCATAAATACCATGTTGCAACAGAGCAATAAGGTGAAAATTTTTTTTTAAGAATATTTATAAATTTTTCTGGTGGTAAATATTTTTTTTTGTAGTTTTTAGAAACTGCTCTTAGGAGGCCAATATCTTGTATTGGCCAAATATTTGATCTGTTATAAGTAAATAATAATATCATTTCTGCAGACCACCTTCCAATTTGTCTCAAATTTGAGAGATAAATTATGGCTTCCTCATCATTCATATCAGAAATAAGCTTTGGATTAAAAGATTTATCTATTATTTGTTTTGCCAAGCTTTTTATACCAAAAACTTTTTGACGACTTAAGCCACAGCTTTTGATTTGAGAAAAAGTCAAATTTGAAACTGTTTTAGCATTAATTCGATTATTACATTTTTTTTTAAACCTAAAAAAAACAGCATTTGCTGCCGCAACACTTATTTGTTGACCTATAATACTTTTGCACAATGAAAAGAAGATATCTCTTCTAGATGTTAAAATAGTTTCTGATGGACTTTGATAATTTTTAATTAATTTAGACATTATTTTGTCTTTCTTTGATAAATATTTCTTTGCAGTATTCCAGTATTTTGGGGTTTTTGCCATTTATTGATTTAGAGATAATAATTTTTTTTTATAAATTTCTCTTCTTAAAATTATTAGTGTTGAAATAATTACTAAAAAAGATCCAACTAGTGTTTTAATTGTTGGAATTTCTTCCCAAACAAAATATCCAAAAAATATTGCAAAGACTAAGGCTAAATATTTTAAAGGAGTTA
>MDTF01008690.1_pt1 | contig 10287 bp, 3 predicted proteins | sample 811191 | NCBI WGS metagenome assembly MDTF01 (sample SAMN05326649, study PRJNA326480) | marine metagenome | isolation source: seawater | place: Southern Ocean | collected 2011 | reverse complement strand
TTTTTAATAAAGTACGTTCTTCCTGTGCCGAAGCCATTGCGGTATCCAATCCTTCCGACAGTCGTCCATTTGCATGTCTCAAATCTTGATTCATAATTTCTAGTTCTTCTACTCTGGACATGGCCAGATTTAAATTGGCTACCAAGTTGTCTCTGTCTTGAGTTATTTGATTTAATTGGCTACCGAGTTGTCTCTGTCTTGAGTTCTTTGGTTTAATTCTGCCGCACTTATTTCCAAGGCTTGTACTTGTGAAGTCAACGCTTGAGATTTATGCGAGCCTACAAATGTCCATACAAAAACTAAAAGAACTCGATTACAATTTATTTGACACAAACCTCTCAGATTTGTTGCTTGCCACGAAACGAAACTTATAAACTTCCACACGCTTCGCTTTTTGGATACTAACCCCTTTTCTATCTTGTAATCATGCCACGAAAAAGAAAACAACGCAAGCCAGAGGCCGACCCTCAAATTGGTGAACTAGTTGGAAACATTATTAAATATAAAAAATTCAAACAGATGGCTGCCTTTAATATGTCTTGTCTGCTACAAAAAATTACACCGCCCGCATCTGAATGGGAAGAAAACGTCAAAGAAATGGTGAAACAAAATGGTATTGAGACGATTGTTGAAGTCTTAAAACAAAATCCAGGGCATGCTGAAGTTCTTGCTATTGCTACCAAAACATTAGCTAAACTAGCTTATAATGCTGAAATCTCTACTACTATAGCTACCCAAGGCGGTATTGGTGTTGCATTGGCTTCGCTTGCGGCACTTGAAGGCGATATGGATGATGAATTGCAAAGAGAAGCATTAGAAAAGACAGTTGGGTTATTAGAATCGGTGGCAGCATGTGCACCCGAGGCACTTGTGCAAGCGGGATCCGTCGCAAATGTTGTTGCTGTAATGACTAAATATAAATCTAATCCAGAAGCTGTTGCTGCCTGTTCACGTACATTGGAACGTATCAGTAGAACGGAAACTGGTTTGTCAGAGATTGTTCAACAAAATGGGGTGCCTGTCATTCTTGGCATGTTTACCACAGATTCACTTGATGAACAATGTTTTACACCTGCATTTAAATTTATGAAACGTGTCTGTCAAACTGAACAATACAGTAAATATGTAAACGAATGTGGCGGAGTAGAAACTATGGTACAAATGTTAGATCAACATCAAGATAATCCAATGTTATTAAAACATGGTGGCAGATTGTTGAGTAAAATGGCGAGACACCAACTTAGTGAAACAATGGCAAAACTTCAAAATCCAGATTTGCCCGAAGCAACTAAACTTATGACACTTAATCTTTTATCAAATCTTGCAACGGAAGATGAGTGTAGCGAAAAAATCGTACTAGAAGGTGGTATTAACACATTAATTGCAGATTTAGGTCGAGATGACAAATCACCAGCAATAGTTGAATCAAATGTCAAATTTTTAGGACGTTTGATGACATCTAATAAAAATGTCAAGGAAATGATTGCCGGTGGTGGTGTTGATACAATTCTGAAGGTCATAAGTAATAATGATGGCAACGCAGAAATTATGAATGCAGCAGTACCAACTTTAGTAAAAATGTGTAGTGCAGCAGAAGATATCACGAGTATTGTTGATGCAAACGGCACATCTGGTCTTGTGACCATTATTGCAACCATTACCAACCACCCCGAATACACCCAAAGCACGGAAGCTGGTATGGGTCTCCTTGCAAAAATGGCAGCTTCACAAAAAAAAGACAATAAAGCTGAATTAATTCAAGCAGGTGCGATTGTCGCAGCGACAAAAGCAATGGCAGCAAATCCTGATTCAGAACTTACGCAAGCCAATGGAATTAAATTGATGTCAGCATTAGCTGGTGAACCGTCGTATGGGCAATACATTGTTGACACCGGTGTTATTCAACAAGTAATTAGTGGTTTACAACAATTTGAAGACAATCATGATTTTGTTCAAGATTCATTCTCTTTGTTATCAAAATTATGCCAAGAAGGAAACAATGGCAGAGTTGCAACAATTGCAGCTTTGAAAACAGAAGAAGGTCTAGAAGCAGTAACATCAGCTATCGCTAATTATGGAAGTGATCCAAAAATTAAAATGTTATTAGCTGGTGTACTTGGTCATATAGCTGAAAAAAGTGATGTTGATGCTGCTCTTGCGCAATTAAAAAAAATTGGTGCAGACAACGATTTAGGTTCCAACGAAGTAAGAGCTACTTTAGAAAAATTAAATGCATATGCTTTAGCACCAGAATCATCCAAATGGGTTATGGACAGTGGTGGTTTAGATGAAATTATCAAAATGCTTAAAATAGCAGCTATGGATAAGGACATTCCAGGCCAAGAAGGCATTATTTCTTCCTGTACAGCTGCAATTAATGAACTTCTTCAAAACCCAGCTACTCGCGATCAAGTATTAGCAAAATTGAAAGACAAAAAATTGTTAAAATCATTATTAACAGCTATGAAAATAAATCCAAAATGTAATCCAACTAGTTCCATGCGTCTAATGCAGACATTGGCATCAGAAAAATCAATTCAATCCTTACTTGTAGAAAATGGTGGTACCGAAACCATTGTTGCTATGATTCGTGGGAATGCTGATGATCTGCAAGCAGTGATGGATGGCATTCAAGTCTTACAACGAATGGCTAATTCACCAGAAGGCATTGAAAAAATTACACGCAAAGGTGCTGTACGTCTCATCAGTAAATTGTTAGAAAATTCTGCGAATGATAAAGCATTCGAACCAACAGTTGCACCCATGCTTCGTTTGTTAAGTTCAATTACATCTAATCCTGCTACTAAACAACTTGCTATCAAGCAGGGTGTGAAAGATGCAATAGTTACTTTAATGAATAATAATTTAAACAACGAATCCGTACAAAACTTAGGAGGTAATATTCTTGTAGATTGTGTTGCTTCAGAAGATATAGTCGAATGTGCACGGTTTTTAGCAGAACAAGCACAATTAAAAGGAGAAGTTAATAAAGGTGCGCTTCAATCTAATCTCAATCTGATTGCAAGTTTTGCTCAAGGTGGAAACAATGCCAAAGCATTTATTGATTTAGGAGTAGCACAAACTTTAGTAGTAATTCTTGCCGATGCTGTATCGTGGGAAGATGAAGAAGAACGTTTATTAGCTGTCAATGCAATCTCTAAAGCGCTTGGTTCAATTGCTAGCAAAGAAGCACTAGATGACAGCATGCAAGCTGTACCATGGCTTCTTCACGCATTAAAAATTACTGAAAGTGCAACCGTTTTACAAGCTGTCACTGCCGTTGCAACAACTGATGCGAACGTAGCTTCGTTAATTGCTGGTGGTGGTGTAGAAACTATTATTGCATTAGTGCAAAAACATTCAAATGATCAAGCAATCTCAGCTGCAGGTTTTCAAGCAATGGCACGCATGGCAGCTTCTGGAGAAACAGCAGTCGATAAAATTACACAATCTGGTGGTTTGATGATTTGCAAAGATTTTTTGGAAAATGGTGTTGAAACAGCTACACCTGAACAACAACTCGAAGCTATGACTTTGATGAGTCACCTTGTCTCGCAAGAGGCATCAGCGACATACATTAATCACAGTGGTGGAATTGAAGTTATGTTTGATTTGATTGACCAGGAAATGGCCAAAGAAGAACCAAACGCAAAAACTATTCAAGCAGGATTGAACATGTTAGCGACAGCAGCTAGAACACCAGCAGTTGCTGCATCTATTGCCCACAAAGGTGATATGAGAAATTTAATTCAAAGTATAGAGAAAGCTAAACTTGGCAAAGATAAAGATAGTCTAGAAATTATGAAAACATTTGCTAAGTTTCTGGAAACAGAAATTCAATTTGCACCAGAAAGTGTTGAAGTTATGGCAACGTACGACGTTGCAGATTTAATGATGGAAACAATGTCTCTTCATGGTCAAGATGCAGATCTAACTAGAATGGGTGCAATTATACTTCAAAGCGTTGTAACCGCCGACCAAGCCAGTAGTATGGTAATGAATAATATAGAACAAATGGAAGGCATGTTGACTGCTTTGGCGGCATCACCTGGTAACACTATGCTATTGACGTCGTTAGAAGCCCAAATGCAATCGATGTCGAGTATGATGATGGTTGAAGGTGCATTAACATCAGATAATGTTGCATCCATCATGTCCATGATTGATTCTGTTGATCTCGCAGCAAGCAAAACTGCTTCAAGTCAAACAACTGAGTTAATGGCATGCTGTACTGATACAATTGGTCGTTTAGACAAATTGAATTTGGTATCATCAGAACAAATAGCATCTGCTGTCATGCGTGCTGCTGCTGCTTCCAACGGAGACGAAAATGTTATGACTGCTGCTATTACATTAATGGACAATGCATCTGTCGATTCGGCTTCGGTCCAATCAATGGAAGACAGTGGATGTATTAAAGTTCTTGGTACTGCACTCAAAGAAAGTGCAGCTGATCCAAAATTGAACGCAGCAGCTAAAGCAAGTGTAGCTAAACTGTCTCAAATGGTCATCAATGATGATGGAACAATGATGACAGCAACTATGGCTAGTATTTTAGATGCACAATCGAATGACTCGCAACAGTTGACATCTGTGTTAGATTTAATGGCAGAAACAAACTCTAGTGCACTTCTTAGTTGTATGGAAACTGCTCCTTCCGATTCAATGCGGGTTGAAGTGCAAGCTGTCAAGTCAATTGCGAAATCAGCAACTGAAGGTAATTTGTCAGTAAGTGGCATTACAGCTTCACAAATGGGAGGTATTGTTAAGAATATGCGAAGAGCTCAACAAGCCAAAGAAGCCGAAGCAAAAGCAGGAAGAGCAACAGGTATGGCACCCTCGAAAGATGGTGTGGGAAGTGTAGCATCTCAACTTGTCGATACTTCTATGGGCTTGATGGCAATAATGGCAGATGATGAAAATCAAGCTACTAATATGGCAGATCAAGGTGGAATTGAAGAACTTGTAGCTGTACTTGATTCTACTGAATCAACTTCAAAACAAAAGAAATTAGCAGCAAAAGTTCTTACGAACGTTGCTAAACATAACAATCTTGGTTTATCAGCAAAAATGGTTCAACTTCAAGTATCAGCTAAAATTGCGGCAGCATTGCGTGACATGGAAGACGAAGATTTTGCCAACGATGCCTTGATGCTTCTGCAAAGCATTACATCAACGTGTGGTGCTGAAGAGTGTGGATTAGATGAAGACTCATTAAAAATTATTTCTGTTGCCGTTGAAAATCAAGCGGATGGAAGTGGAGGTGCAACAAAAGGAAAAGAATTATTAGAAACAATGGCTTCTGTATTTAAAGATGCTGCAGAAGGTGCAAGTACAATTGACGGTAAGATGCAGAAAGCTGCACAAGCGTTAGCTACCATTGCAGACATTGAGGAAGTCCAAGATGAAAATGGTAAAACCTACTATGTTAATCGTGCAACAAATGAAACCAGTTGGGAAGCTCCGGCAGGATACAAGGCTGTATGTGAAAAATTTCAAAAAGTGGCAGATCTAGGTGACACACATGCTGCCAATATGGTAGAAGTAGATGTAGATACAGTGGCACACACGGTAGCGGCATTAGAGCAACTATCAACCAAACCAGCTTTAGCAACGTCAGTCACAGATGCATTATCACGACTTGCTACCAATGAAAAGAATGCAACAGTTATTGCTCAAAATGGAGGAATTAAAGCCGTGATAGAATGCATGAGAGCAAATCCAACAATCACTCAACTATTAATTAATTGTATACGTCTTCTCAACCAATTTGCAAAGCATGACCATTACAAAAAAATTGTTGCTGCCGAAGGTGGCATTCCATTGATTTTGCATTGTCTCAATACCCAAGCAGAGGAACAAATTCTTGTCAAACTTTGTTTGTCTTGTTTAGCCAATTTAGCTTTCAATTCATCGGCAAATTTGGATACCATCGTAGAACTAGGTGGAATTAAAGCAACTGAGAGTATCATGCAACTATATAAAGATGATGGACCCGTATTAGAACTTTGCATGGTTGCCTTGTCTAATCTCATGCATGAAAACGATGGTGTTCGTATTACAGTTGGTCAGACATGCGGTGATGAAATTGTTAATACTATTCGAAGATTGACTGAAGATGCATCACTTTGTAAAAGTGCGATGCGTGCCATTGGAAATTTATCTTTTTGTGATCAAAACATTCATTTCATTGTAAACGAGCATGCAACCGAAGTAGTTGTAAAAGCCATGGATCACCACCCAGAAGACATTGAATTGCTTCAACTCGGTATTGATGTCATTGGTAATTTAGCTTCTCTTGATTTTGATGAAGATGCTGATGATGAGGAAATGGATCGACAAGAAAAAGTTCACGATGAAGTCTATGAATTAATTTTCAATGAAGGTGGACCTTCTGCAATTTTAGATATCTTGAAAAATAGAAAAGAGACTTCACTTCTTCTTTCCGGTATGGATGCATTATCTAATATTGCAAATGATGATATTTCTGTAGCTAAATTGTTGAAAAAAGGATTGGTTGAACAAGTACTTGATTCGATGGCTGCCAATGATTGGGACGAAGAGTTGAGTGAATGTACGGTCAAACTTCTTGCATCTATTTCTGTCGGAGAAGAATGTACAAAAGCAATTGCGGATCAGAACGGTGTTCAACTCTTATTAAGTGCCATGGAGTCACACGAAGATGAACCAGAATTTCTTGCAGCTGCACATATTGCTTTGTCAAACGTTGTTGCTATTGAAGAAGCAAGAAAAACAGTATTAGATTTGAAAGGTATCCCAACTATTGTCAAACAATTAAAAGATTTCCCTAAAGAAGCAGAATTGACAGAAAAAGTAATTGAAACATTGATCCGTTTGTCTGCTGATGATCTGTGTAGTGAAGCAATGAGTGAAGAGGGAATGTTTATGTTCTGTGGTTTAATTGATCAATGGTCAGATCACGTTCGTTTAGATGAGGATGGCGAGGAAGACGACGAAGAACCTTCAATGCTTGAAACAATTCTTGCACTTCTTGGACATTTGGCATTCGTCACAAGCAATTTAAGAAAATTAGTACAATTTGACGGTGTCAAAAAGATTGTTGCTTGTATCAAAAAACATTCAGAAGATATTGATGTTATGATCAAAGCAGTTCAGGTAAGTCTATTGTCTTTGCTTGTTTTAGTGTTGTCAACTTTGTAGAGTTACTTTTCTCTCGGGTGTAATTGATTGTGATATTTTATTAATGTTGTGATGTTTGTATAATTCTAATTTTTTTAATTATTTTTTTTCTTTTGCAAAAGACATTGGATAATATTGCAATGGCAAATGGTGAATATGCAACCATTGTAATTGACGAAGGTGGAAAAGATATGATTATGGGTTTAGTTACTCAACATGAAGCAGATGAAGATGCGGAAGAGCTCGTAGATGCCTGTAAAAGTGCTCTTTTATCATTGGAAGCATTACAACGTGTCAAAAAAAGTCAAGGAGCAACAGGTGGACATAAAAAAATGGGTTTTGCTGGTTCGAACAGTTCAGCTACAGAATCCAAAGTAGGATCTTCAGCACATGATGATCAAATAGAAGCAGATCGTCTTAAAGCAAAACTTGCAGAACATAAAAATACATTGCTAAGTGGCAAAGTTGTGCAAGTTCAACAAGATCGTGGTGGCAAGAAAAAAATGCATATTCAATGTTCAAGAGATTTTAAAACATTTATTTTCAAAGAAATGAAAAAAACAAGTATGGGTCAAACATTGAAATTTGACGATATCCGTCGCGTTGCACATGGTTCATGCAAAAAGAAAAAGACTAAATTGAAACCAGGACAAGGACAATTTTACATTGAATGCGTCCAAGCTGTAAGATCGATTGATATTATTACATCTGATGCAAAATTAGCTGATATGTGGTAAGTAGAAAGAGAGAGAAGAAAAAGGAAGAAGAAGGAAGTTTAACAAAAGTGACAGCGTAGTTGTTTCTGTTATGGGTTTTACTGACTTAACCAAAAAAAATTTATTGACAAAAATGTATATTTTCTTTTTCTCTCTTGTATTTTTTTTTATTAACACTCTAATAGGGTCGACGCTTTAGAAACTTTAGTAACAATATCTCGCAAATATAGATTCTTGTTGCCAGATCGTTAAATCGTTCAAAACTAACTCAGCCAGATTTGGGTTCAAAACTACCAAGGTACATATTATAAAAAACAAAAAAGAAAAAACAAAATAAATACACGTCAATAGAAATACAACATAAAAAAATACAACATAAAAAAATACAATATAAAAAACAACAAACAAAAAAAACAAAATATTTAGCATTAGCATATTCTAAATATCTATTATCTATTATCTATTATACCTTAAAGGTGTATGCCATTGGTATATTACCATCGGTACCTCTAAGGTATTATATACCTTATGTGTTCGCCTCTACAGGTAATATTATTCTTGTTCTTTTTTAAAAATTTTAACCATTACCACCAATTACGTTTAGTTTGATAAGAAGATTCTTGTACTGGATTGAATCCTATCAAACTCCTTTCAGCAGAATTCGCACGAATTTTCCATTCGTTGGCTGCAACTTCCAATGAATTGATTTCAGCAAGTAATCCACGTTCATTTCTTTGAAAAGCACGTGCTGTTTTTTCCATTTTAGCAGCATGTGCTTTCCATTTACGATTTTCAAATTCTAAACTTCTTATTCTTGCCAATAAATCAACATATGCACTTTCTGGAACACGGTCGTCGTCGTCGTCTTCGTCTTCTACAATATCTTCTTCACCGTCTGCCTTTTCATTTTCATTTTCGTCTTGATTTTCATTAACATCTTCTTCATCTGCCACTTCTGCTTCTTCGTAGTGCTCTGAATAAACTGGCAACACACCTTCAGGAATATGCCAGGTAGACATTCCTGTTTGTTCATTGTGGTAAAAAACACTGTTTGTATTTGGATCAGTATGTATTGTCCACTCTTCATTAATACTTTCACTCATACTGGTTCTTCTTTTCTTTCTAAATTCACTTTGAACAACATCTTGTACTCCCGCAGCTACACTTTCTTCCAAACCATCTACATCTAACAATTCATCGTCATCCTTTTCGGCATCATTTTCGACATCATTTGGTTTTCCATATTGCGAAACACCCGTTGATTCATTGTGATAAAACTCTTTGCCTGATTCGGGGTCAATGTGTTTAGACCAATCGTTGTTGAGTTCCTCGGTTACAATGGAACGTCTTCGAACCTTTTTAAATTCAGCTTGAACAAATGATTTCACACCAGTTTCGACATCATTTGGTTTTCCATATTGTGAAACACCCGTTGATTCATTGTGATAAAACTCTTTGCCTGATTCAGGGTCAATGTGTTTAGACCATTCGTTGTTGAGTTCCTCCGTTACAATGGAACGTCGTCTTACTTTCGCAAATTCAGCTTGAACAAATGATTTCACACCAGTGTTTGTTTTTGTTTCAGCTTCTCTCGTCACTTCGTTCTTCTTTGATTCTTGTGGATTTTTCCAAGTAGATATCCCTGTACTACGATTGTGATAAAATTGTTGATTTGTAGTTGGATCCGTATGTGTTTCCCATTGGTCATCAATTACATCTATGACTGAAGTTCTTCTTTTTTGTTTAAATTGTGCTTGTTCAAATGCATTTGCCATTGCTTTTTTTTGTTCTTTTGTTGCGTCTTGAGGTATTGTCCACATTGATATTCCTGTCGTACGATTGTGATAAAAAATAGAATCTGTTGCAAGATCAGTATGTACTTCCCATTGGTCCATCGTAGTGCTGGCAGTACCCATTTCAATATCAGTATAGACCGAAGTTCGACGCTTGGTTTGGAATTCTTGTTGTACAAAAGCTTTGATGCCGAGATCATGTTTTTTTTCTTCTGCTTCATGTGGATTGATAAATTGTGAAACTCCTGTGGTATTGTTGTGATAAAAAGTTTTGCCTGTATCTGGATCATCGTGTTGGGTCCATTCTTGGTTGATTAAAGTAGTCACAGAAGTTCTTCTTGCTTTTTTAAAAGAGGCTTGTACAAATGAAGATACTGATGATTTTTTACTGATAGTTGATGGTTTGCCCCAAGTAGATGGTTTGCCCCATTGTGACATTTGTGTGTCGTTATTGAAGTAATACGTTTTTCCTTCTTCGTTGGTATGTTCAGACCATTCCATGTTGTGGTAATTGGTGTACTTAGTGTTTTAGTTTGATGAATTTGTTCACAAACTCCTTTTTGCTTTTTGCCTTTTTTGTTTATATTATTTTCTTGACACTCGAAATCCAGGAAATC
>MDTF01008549.1_pt1 | contig 10290 bp, 9 predicted proteins | sample 811191 | NCBI WGS metagenome assembly MDTF01 (sample SAMN05326649, study PRJNA326480) | marine metagenome | isolation source: seawater | place: Southern Ocean | collected 2011 | reverse complement strand
GAGAGATGTATTACAAATCTATTGAGCTTGATAACAGTAAATACTTGGTTTGGAATCAGCTTTTGTACATCAACAGTGAGTTGCAAGATGTTGAATCAATGATCAAGGATAGTGAGCAAGCTATGGAGTTGTTCCCAAATCAACCTATGGTGTATTTATTCAACGGTCTGTCTCACCTTCAAAAAGAAGAGTATAAAGAAGCTGCTTTTGCATTGGAACAAGGTCAGGGCTTAGTGGTTGATAATCCAGCTATGCAGTCTCAATTTTTATCCAACTTGGGTGACGCTTATTATAACTTAAACAAGTTTCAACAAGCTTGGATGAACTACGAACGAGCGTTGAAAATCAACCCTGAAAACGATTACGTATTAAACAACTACTCATACTTTTTGAGCTTAAGAAAAGAGAATCTTGATTTAGCTCAGAAGATGTCATACGAGGTCGTTCGTAGAAACCCTAACAACGCCACTTATCTTGATACACATGCTTGGGTACTTTTCCAGATGGAGAATTATTCTTCTGCCAAAGAGTACATAGAACAAGCGCTTCAATATGGTGGTCAGGGAATGGGCGAAATTCTAGAGCACTACGGTGATATTTTATCGAAACTCAATGAAACAGACCTCGCCATTGAAAAGTGGAAAGCAGCTAAAATTGCTGGGGGTGTTTCAGATAAAATAGACGAGAAAATCACTTCTGGTAAATACGTAGAGTAAGTTAATGCGAATTTTTAGGCCCTTCATATCGCTACTTTCCTTAGCATTAGTTTTTTTATCGGGATGCAAGTCTTCTAAAGATTTGGGAGATATCATTCGCCCTGATTTGAATAAGAAAACCAATCAATTGGTTGAGAAAATTCAGGAAAACGAATTTCTTCCTAAAACACTCAGTTTTAAAGCTACCGCAAAAGTGAAGTCTGGTGAAAAATCCAACTCATTTAAAATGAATGTGCGTATGCGTCCAGATAGTGTTATTTGGATTTCAGTTACTGCATACAGCTATGAAGCCGCTCGTATTTTAGCAACTCCTGATAGTTTGTTTTTCATCAACCGAATGGATAAAAAGTACTTTGCTGGAAGTTATGATTTCATCAACGAAAAGCTGAGTGTGGATATCGATTTTAAAACCATGCAAGCCATTTTATTGGGGAATAGTGTGGGTTTAGATGAAATGGATAAGGTAAAGCGATCTAACGACAATAATTATTATTTGCTGAGCTCATACCGCAAATCCAAACTTAAAAAGCTTAGAGAAAAGAGCTACAAAGGTGATGATGAGCTGGTTTTTAGCAATTGGATAAGTCCAGATTTATACCGAATTGTGAAATTAGGGATCATGGATTTGCGTTACAATCAATCGGCAGTTGTTGAGTATACTTCGTTTTCAGAAGAAGAAGGATATCAAGTTGCTCACAATATGAATGCAACAATTACTTCTAATCAAATGGCTCATATTTCAGCCGAGTATTACAGGTTTGAAATCAACCAAGAAGAAAATTTCCCTTTTAAGATCAGTGATAAGTATGAAGCTCTTGATTAAACATATTTCCTTCCTTACTCTCCTTTTGGGATTGTGTTTTTCAGCTTTCAGTCAGCAAAGTAAACGACAAGAGCTTGAGAGCAAAAAAAGTAATCTAAAGAAAGAGATTGCTTACAAAAACAAACTGCTTGAAGAAACAGCTAAAGACAAAAAGAAAAGTCTGAATCAATTGGTTATCCTCAATCAAAAAATCAATGAACGTGAGGAGTTGATATCTACCATTCGTACTGAAACTTCATTGTTAGATGAAGAAATGGAAGATAACACCAAGCAAATTGAACAGCTTGAAGAAGATATCGAGAATCTTAAAGATGAATACGCTGAATTAATTCGATTTGCATACAAGAACAGAAGCAACTACGAAAAGGTGATGTATGTTTTTGCAGCAGATGATTTCAATCAAGCATACAAGCGTTTGAAGTATTTGCAAGAGTATACAGAGTACCGCAAAAGACAGGCTGAGAACATTAAGCGTATGGAAGAAAACCTGCGTTTAGAAAATGAAAAGTTGTTGGCCAAAAAAGAAGAGAAACTCAAATTAATTGAGTCTTTAGGTGGCGAGCGTGAAAAGTTAGCTTCTGAAAAAGCGCAGCAAAACCAAGTTTACAGCGAGCTTCAATCAAAAGAGAAAGAGCTCAAGAAACAAATTAAACAGCGCGAGAAGGAGCAATTGGCATTACAAAGAGCCATTGAGCGTGCCATTGAAGAAGAAATGCGTAAAGCTCGTGCTGAAGCTGGAACATCATCTAAAGGTGGTAAGTGGGAATTAACACCAGAAGCTAAAGCACTAGCCGCTAATTTTACTACCAATAAATCTAAATTGCCTTGGCCAGTTGAAAAAGGAGTTATCACGCAGGGTTATGGAGTACATGCACATCCAGTTCTTACTCAGTTAAAAGTGAGAAACAACGGAGTAACCATTAGCACTGAACCAAACTCACAGGCACGAGCAGTTTTTGAAGGTGAAGTGTCGTCTGTTATTGTGATACCAGGTGCTGGTAAAGCGGTTATTGTGCGCCATGGTGATTACTTAACGGTATATGGAAACTTGGATGACGTGTTCGTTTCTAAAGGCGATCAGGTATCAACAAAACAGGCTTTAGGCCGAATTAGAACAGATGGAGATAAGACCGAAATTCAGTTTGAAATTAGAAAAGGTCAATCTGCTGAAACTTTAGATCCAAGTTACTGGTTATACAATGCACGATAAAACTTTGTCGTGTATGTATTTTACTACTTTTGTGGTCTTAAATTAACAACTATGTTAGGTACATTATTGTGGATGCCCGGAGGAGCTGAAATTGCAATCATCGCAGTAATTCTCCTTCTTCTTTTTGGTGGTCGTAAAATTCCTGAATTAATGAAAGGTTTAGGAAAAGGCATCAAAGAATTTAAAGATGCTACTAAAGAAGAGGATAAGTCCGATAAAAAAGTAGAAGAATAACCCATCAAACTTTCTGTTTTGATTAAGGATTATCATTCCTTATCTGAAATCCGCAGGGATATCAAAAACGGTGACACTTCTTGTGTTGAACTTGTAAAAGGATATTTACAAAATATCGAAGATCGCAAAAACCTAAACGCTTTTATTGAGGTGTTTCAGGATGATGCTTTGGCTTTTGCCGAACAAGTAGACAACAAAATAAAAGAAGGTAATGCTGGGCGTTTAGCCGGATTGGTAATCGGAATCAAAGACAATATCGTTTACAAGGGGCATGTTTCCACAGCATCGTCTCATATTTTAGAAGGATTTGAATCACTTTTCAGCGCAACTGCAGTTGAACGTCTTTTGGCAGAAGATGCCGTTATTATTGGTCGTTTAAGTTGCGATGAATTTGCAATGGGTTCTAGTAATGAGCATTCTTACTACGGCCCTGTTTTAAATCCAAATGATGAAGAACGTGTGCCAGGTGGTTCATCTGGTGGCTCTGCAGCAGCAGTTGCAGCAAACTTGTGTCACGCAACTTTAGGTTCTGATACAGGTGGTTCAATTCGTCAACCAGCATCATTTTGTGGTGTAGTAGGTGTAAAACCAACTTACGGTCGTGTTTCACGATGGGGATTGATTGCTTACGGATCATCTCTAGATCAAATAGGACCATTTACCAAGTCTGTTGATGATGCCGCTCTTATTCTTGAAATCATTTCAGGAAAAGATAAATACGATAGTACTGCTTCATCTAAAAAAGTTCCTTCTTACGCAGGTAATCTTCAATTCGAAGGAAAAGCGAAATTGGCATACATGAAAGAAGCTTTAGATCATCCAGGTTTATCTGATGATGTAAAGAAAATGTTTACTGATAGCATCCAAAAATTGAAAGATGCTGGGCATGAAGTGGAGCCAGTTGAATTTCCGTTTTTAGATCAGATTGTGGCTACGTATTACATTATTAGTAATGCAGAAGCTTCATCAAACTTATCTCGATTTGATGGAATTCGCTACGGATATAGAAGTAACGAAACTACCGATATTCAATCTGCTTTTGTAAAAAGTAGAAGTGAAGGTTTTGGCGAAGAAGTAAAACGTAGAATTATGCTTGGAACATTTGTTTTAAGTGCAGGTTACTACGATGCTTATTACACCAAAGCTCAACAAGTTAGAAGAGTGATTTTCGATTGGACCAATGATGTGTTCAGCAAATTCGATTTCTTAATCACACCAACAACTCCAAATACAGCATTTAAAATTGGCGAAAAAGGAGATGATCCTATTTCGATGTATTTGGAAGACCTCTTTACCGTTCATGCTAACTTAGCCGGAGTACCGGGAATTTCAATTCCTGCCGGAAAAGATCAAAAAGATTTGCCACTGGGTTTACAAATCATGGCTAATCGATTTGAGGAAGAAAAAATGCTTGCTTTTGCTCGCTATTTTTCTGAATTGGCATAATCCTGTCAACAATATATCGTTAAAACAAAGTTTGCACCATTCCGTATAATGCGTTTGGGAATACGAACTTTGATGAAAAGCCAAAAGGAAGAAGCTATGAAGAGATGGTTTATTGGGATGATGTGTTTGATACCTTTTGCGAATCTTTCGGCAGCAACGCCCGAAAACGATACTACGCAACAACTAAAGGTAGACACTACAGTACTTTTAATTGACAATCCTTTTGTGTCGATGCTCGATAGCATGGCACTTGCTCCGTATTTTGAGTTCTTTGCTCTTGAAACAGATACTAGCGTCTTAAATACGTATGGTTTTGAGGCAGACTCTATCCCGATGCATGATGATGCATTTTTCCGAGAGAAATTAATGGAGCTCGATATGCAAACACCATTCAATTTGGTGTACAACGATCGAGTGAAAGCATTCATCAACCTATATGCTGTAAAACGCAGAGAGCAAACGGCTAAACTTTTGGGATTACAAAACTTCTATTTCCCAATGATTGAAGAGGTTTTGGACCAATACCAAATGCCTTATGAATTGAAATACTTAGCTGTAATTGAATCTGCTTTAAATCCAAAAGCACGTTCAAAAGCAGGAGCTGTTGGTATGTGGCAATTCATGTACTCAACAGGTAAGATTTACGGATTACACATGAATTCATACATGGATGAGCGTATGGATCCTGTAAAATCTACCGAAGCAGCTTGTAAATATTTGAGCTTCTTGTACAACATTTATGGCAAATGGGATTTAGCTCTAGCAGCATATAACTGTGGCCCTGGAAACGTGAATCGTGCCATGCGCAGATCGGGTTCTAAAGATGGAAACTACTGGGATTTATACCCATACCTTCCTCGTGAAACCAGAGGTTATGTGCCTGCATTTATTGCTGTGAATTACGTAATGAGTTTTCCTGAAGCACACAATATTTATCCCGTTGAACCACGTATCAGTTTCTTTGAAACAGATACCGTTCATGTGTGTAAACCAATGGATTTGAAATACATTGCTGAAAATATGGATGTAAGTTTAGAAGATTTACGCTTTTTAAATCCATCTTACTCTCAGAATTTCATTCCTGCATACAGCAACAAAACTTCAATTCTTAGATTGCCGCGAACAGATTTAGGTGTGTTCTATCAAAATGAAGATCACATTTATGTGATGGCAAATCCAGAGAAAGAAAATGATGGTACAACTATCAAAGCTTTTCAAGAAGATCGTATAGTTTATCGTGTAAGAAGTGGCGATTATTTAGGAAAAATTGCAAGTAGATATCACGTTTCAGTTTCTAGCTTACGCAGATGGAATGGTTTAAGAAATAATAATATTCGTGTGGGGCAAAGGCTTGTGATTTACCCTAGTGGAAATCATGTAGCTACTAAATCGGCTCCTGAAAAACCAAAACCAATTCAAACCACCCAGAGTGGTAATTATTTGTATTACGAAATTCAGTCGGGTGATACGCTTTGGGATATAGCTAAGGCAAAAGGTATTAGTGTTGATGAGTTGAAGCGATTAAATCGCAACATTAACTACAACAATATGAAACCTGGCACGAAAATTATTGTTGGTACAAACGGATAATCCAACAACAATGAAAAAGCTACAGTTTTCTTTCTTTTTACTGATTTCTATTTTTCTGATTACTTCATGTGAAGATGATGGTAAACCCATTCCTATTGGGAATTTAAGTGGTAGACCTGGAGAAGTAGTTATCGTTTGCAAAAAATCAGAGTGGAATGGAGAGGTTGGAGATTCAATCCAATCTATTTTTCACAGATCTCAATATGGTTTGCCGCAAGATGAGCCTTATTTCAATCTGATTCAAACTACAGATCAGAATTTCAATAAAATATTCAAGACGTTCAGAAACATCTTGTATGTGAATATTGACACCAACAGAATGTCTAAAGCTGAACTTACCATCAAACGTAGTGTGTGGGCCAAAGGACAGCTAATTGCTCGTATTGATGCTCCTGATAAGGCTAGCTTTTTAAACTTGTTATCGGAGAATAGAAATAGATTGATCAACTTCTTCAACAACAAAGAATTAGATCGTCTTTACCTGCGCAACAAACAATTTGGAAGTAAAGACATTCAAAAGAAAGTGTTTGAAAACTACAGTCTTCGTATTACTCCAATGAAAGATGCATACATAGCTACTGAAGATAGTAATGTGGTTTGGTTGCGAGTAGAACGCAAGCGCGATTTGGGAGGTTTTGAGCACCAAATCAGTCAAGGTGTTTTGATTTTTTATACGGAATATACCGATCGAAAGAATCTATTGGATTCTAATTTATTGGCTAACATGGATGAGTATTTGAAGAAATTTGTTCCAGGCCCGGCTGATAGTTCATACATGACATTAGACTATAAATATGTTCCACCGGTTTCAACAGAAATCAATTATCACGATCATTATGCTAAAGAATTTAGAGGTCTTTGGCGAATGAAGAATTACATGATGGGTGGACCAATGGTTGGTTTAACCGTTTTAGATGAGGAGAATGATAGAATAGTTTATGCTATTGGATATGTATACGCTCCTCAATTTGATAAGCGAGAATATCTTCGAGAGATGGATGCGGTTATCAAATCGCTTCAGTTTAACGATGAAGAACCCAAAAAGAAAGCACAAAAAAAGTCCTGATAATTCAGGACTTTTTCGTTTGTATTAGATCTGTAATTGTGAATTACTTTTTCAACCACGCACCTACCATCCAATTGGTTTTTTCAAGTGCACTAATCATAGGTGAAAGTAAGTCTTGAGTACCTTCATCATCTTTTTCATCTGCAACTTTTACCGCATCATGCATGATGGCCAATAAAGCATTGTGCATTTCCCAGATGTACTCCATAATTACTTTTCCTTCGGTTTGGTTTTTATAAACTTGAACATCAGCATTTGATTCGTAATCGCTGTATGTGTGTAACGGAGTGCCTCCTAATGTTAAAATACGCTCTGCAATTTCGTCAATACTCAGAGCTGCATTGTTGTAAAACTCTTCAAACTTCACATGCAATTCAAAGAAATTTTCACCTCTTAAATTCCAGTGAAAACCTCTCATATTCTGATAGTAAAGCTGATAATTTGATAGAAGTTTGTTCAATATTGACACAACTTCTTCTGTACTGTTTTCTAATTGTATGTATTTCATAATGAGATTATTAGCCTTCGTTTATACAAAGGTAAAAAAACTCTATTCATTAGACTAAGTGATGGAGATGGTTTTTGCATTAAATAAATTTATATTTGTATTATGACTTTGACACAACTCGAGTACATCATTGCCATTGCAGAGCATGGTAGTTTTGTAGAGGCAGCAGAACATTGTTTTGTAACTCAACCAGCCTTAACAACACAAGTTAAGAACCTTGAAAACGAACTTGATGTAGTTATTTTCGATCGAACAAGAAAGCCAATTATACCAACGGAGATTGGTAGACAAATCATCGATCAGTCGAGAGAAATTGTAATGCAGTCAAAGAAAATTCCTGATTTAGTTACTGAATACAATCAGGAAGTAAAAGGCGACTTGCGCTTGGGGATTATCCCTACAATTTCACCTTATTTGGTGCCATTGTTCATCAATACCTTTAATGAATCTCACCCTAAAGTGAATCTTCATGTGAGTGAAGAAATCACAGAAGAAGTTATCACAAAGATTAAAAATGGAGAGTTAGACGCTGGTATTATTGCTACTCCAATTGACACAAAGGGTGTTATTTTCCTCCCAATGTATTATGAAGCATTCTATGGCTTTGTGTCAACCAGTCATGAGAATTATTATAGAGATCAGATTGCTTTAGATGAAATTGCCCTAGATGATTTGTGGCTTTTAAAAGAAGGAAACTGTTTCCGTAATCAGGTAATCAATATCTGTAGTAAAAATAAAGAAGGAGAGTTTCACGATCATTTTAGATACGAGAGTCACAGTATTGAGTCGCTAAAACGCATAGTTGAAGTTAAAAAAGGAATGACTTTGATTCCTGAATTGGCTACACGAGACATTGCTGCTAGCAAAAAAGACATGATTAAACCGATTGTAGGAAAACCGGTTAGAGAAATCAGCTTGGTAGTAAGTCGTCAATTCTTGAAAAAGCGATTTATTGATGGGTTGAAAAACTCCATTTTAGAATCTCTACCAAAAGAGATGTTAATTAAACCTGAAGGACACGTAGTTGAAACCAATATTCAGGTATAAAACCCTGAATCAATAGCTATATTTGCGCAAAATTGAATGTAATGACAACAAATCTGAAAGTGTACAACACGCTCTCTGGAGAAAAAGAAAAATTCGAACCCATAAATGCACCTCACGTGGGGATGTATGTGTGTGGGCCAACAGTTTACAGCTTTGTACATTTAGGTAATTGTCGCACATTCATTTCTTTCGATATGATTTATCGATACCTCACTCATTTGGGGTATAAGGTGCGATACGTTAGAAACATTACAGATGCTGGTCACCTTGAAAATGATGCTGATGAAGGAGAAGATAAAATCTCTAAAAAAGCTCGTTTAGAGGCACTTGAGCCGATGGAGATTGTGCAGAAGTATACGTTGAATTTCCATGATGTATTAGCCAAGTTTAATAACATTCCTCCGTCTATTGAGCCAACTGCAACTGGACATATCGTTGAGCAAATTGATATGATTCAGCAAATTTTAGATGAAGGATTTGCATATGAAGTAAACGGCTCAGTTTATTTTGATGAAGAGGCTTTCAATAAATCTAACGCTAACGAATACGGTAAGCTATCGGGTAGAAAAATTGATGAGCTTATGGCCGGTTCTCGTGAATTAGATGGCCAAAGCGAAAAACGAAATCCAGTTGATTTTGCACTTTGGAAAAAGGCATCGCCCTATCACATCATGCGTTGGAATTCACCTTGGAGCTTAGGTTTTCCTGGATGGCATTTAGAGTGTTCAGTTATGAGCAGTAAATACTTGGGAGATACTTTTGATATTCATGGTGGAGGAATGGATTTGAAATTCCCACATCACGAGTGTGAAATTGCACAATGTAAAGCAGCCAATCATGTAGATCCTGTAAAATATTGGTTGCATACCAATATGCTTACATTGAATGGAGCTCGTATGAGTAAATCTACAGGAAACACTTTGTTGCCAGAAGAATTGTTTGATGGTGATAATGATAAGCTAGATAAAGCATACCATCCAATTGTGGTTCGCTTCTTTATGATGCAGGCACATTATAGAAGTTCATTGGATTTTTCTAGCGATGCACTTTCTGCATCTGAAAAAGGATTTGAACGCTTAATGGAAGCAATGGCTACACTAAGTGAGATTCAGGCAGGAGAGTCATCAACCAATGATTTCTCAGCTTGGAAAGCGAAGTGTTATGCCGCTATGGATGATGATTTCAATACACCAATATTGATTTCGCATTTATTTGAAGCTGTTAAGTGGATTAATGCTGTAAAAGCGGGGAATGCTTCTATTAGTGCTACCGATTTAAATGAGCTGAAAGACACACTAAATGCTTTTGTTTATGATGTGCTTGGTTTGTATCCAATTGAATCGGCTGCTGCAGGTGAAAGTGATGATTTTGTAAACTCATTAATGGAAACATTAATTGAAGTTAGAAAAGAAGCTAAGTTGAAACGCGATTTTGCAACAGCAGATTACATCCGTGAACGGTTGAGTAATTTACAAGTAACTTTAAAAGATTCTAAAGACGGTACTACTTGGGATAAAGAGTAAACGCCTTTTTTAGATTAGAATAATGAAAGCCTCGGGAAATATCTCGGGGCTTTTATTTTTACTGAGAATTAGAAAAGGTGATTACATTGTTGTTATCAAAATGTAATTGGCTAGTGTGTGAGACGAT
>MDTF01016317.1_pt1 | contig 10291 bp, 13 predicted proteins | sample 811191 | NCBI WGS metagenome assembly MDTF01 (sample SAMN05326649, study PRJNA326480) | marine metagenome | isolation source: seawater | place: Southern Ocean | collected 2011 | reverse complement strand
TTCTAACGCAAGTTTTTCAACCCCATCATAATCTATTAAACCAGTTGCTTCATCGACTTCATAATGAAAAGCGTTAAACCATTTTCCTGATTGAGCTGGTTTTGCTCCGTGAGTAAGGTGACCGCCAGAATTTAGGCTCATTCCTAAGATTGTGTCACCAGGCTTAATTAAAGCTAAATAGACAGCTCCATTAGCTTGCGCTCCTGAATGTGGTTGAACATTTGCATATTTACAATTAAATAATTTTTTTACTCTTTCTATTGCTAAATTCTCGGCAACGTCAACATGTTCGCATCCACCATAATATCGTTTTCCCGAATAACCTTCTGCGTATTTATTTGTCAAAACAGAACCTTGAGCTTCCAAAACAGCTTTTGAAACAATATTTTCTGAAGCAATAAGCTCAATGTGATTTTGTTGCCTATCAAACTCATTTGCTATTGAGTTAAAAAGTTCATTATCAACTTTTTCCAAGCTGTCTTCAAAAAAATTATTAATAAAATTATTTGTTTTTTTTGCTATAAACATTATATTTTTTTGACTCTCCTTAAGTGTCTTCCACCTTCAAATTTTGTATTTAAAAATAACATAATTAATAGTAATGCGTTTTTCTTATTAGTAAATCTCGAGCCAATAGTAATAATATTAGCATCATTATGCAACCTAGACAAATAAGTAGATTTTTTATTATAGCATAAAGCGGCCCTTATTCCCTTAACCTTATTTGCCGAGATAGCCATGCCCGTACCAGAACCACAAATCAATATACCGGCCTCTTTTTTCTTTGGTTTAATGCTATTTGCAACTTTTTTAGCATAATCTGGATAATCCACAGATTTAAGATTTAAAGGCCCCATATCAATTGTTTGTATATTCTTTTTTAATAAAAATTTTATTATTTCACATTTGAGTTTGTAACCCGCGTGGTCGGAAGCAATTGATATTTTTTTAAATACTAATTTCAAATTAATTAAAGGGATTTTCTAAAACGCAGGCAACTAAATGAATTCGATTTTGTTCACCGCCGTTGAAAAAATTATGATATTTTGTATTATTTGTTATTGTTACAGAACCATCTGCTGGTAAATGTTTAGCTACATTATTAATTACCATTGAGCATCCTGCGTTAGTTATTATTGGAATATGGAGTCTTGGCTCAGGATCTCTATGCCAACTTAATGTTGATCTTGGCTCCTTTAATAAAATCCTAACTCTCCCAAGTTTATATTTACCTTTTAAAATTTTATAGACTTCGTTAAAATAGGTGTTTTTAAATTCAGGGACAATTTGTGTATATTTTGATTCATCAATTTTTACATCTCTAGAAACTTCTTTTCCTGATTCATCTGGAATAGTCCAATACACTCCACGAATATTATTACCTTTAATTGAGTCCTCATTATTTGGAATTTGATTTAACGGTATGGCGCCAAAATGCGAAACGCCAGGTGTTTCAAATTTTTTCTTAGCTAACACCTTTTCAAGATCCGCTCTAAGCATCGATATATCGAATTTAAGATCAGGAACTTGATAAAAATCATCAAATGTTAAGTGTGCCATAAATGCTTTTTAAATTACTTTGTTTGTTATGTATAATATAATATTTGTCGCAACATACAAAAACTATTAACTTATATACATGAAAATATTAGGAAAGTACCCAAATACAAGATTGAGAAGAATTCGCAAGTCAGATTGGATTAGAAGACTTGTTTCAGAGAACCATCTGTCGGCGAGTGATTTGGTTTTACCTATTTTTATTAGAGAGGGAAAAAATAAAAAAGAGCCAATTAAATCAATGCCAGGCGTATATCGATATAGTATTGATAAACTTAACAAAGTAATAGATACGGCTATAGCACTGGGCATACCGATGATTGCGTTGTTCCCCTACACTCCAGAAAATAAAAAAAATATTTATGGTACCGAAGCATTTAATGAAGATAATTTAATTTGCAGAGCTTTACAGAGTATAAAAAAAAAGCAAAGAAATATAGGCATCATGTGCGATGTGGCTTTAGATCCATATACAATTCACGGGCACGACGGCATAGTTAAAAATAACATTATTCTTAACGACGAAACAATTAAGGTTTTAATTAAACAGTCTATAATACAGGTTCAAATGGGTTGTGATGTGATAGCCCCTTCAGACATGATGGATGGGAGAGTAGGACTTATAAGAAAGGCACTTGATAAGGAGAACTATAAAGATATTAGTATATTGTCTTATGCTGTTAAATTCGCTTCAAATTTTTATGGACCATTTAGAGATGCCGTCGGTTCAAAAAGTTCATTAAAAGGAGATAAAAAAACCTATCAAATGGATTACAGAAACAGTATTGAAGCAATTAGAGAAGTTGGGTTAGACGTAAAAGAAGGAGCAGACATGGTTATGATTAAACCTGGTATGCCGTATCTTGATATAATAAAATCAATAAAAGATAAATTTAAGATTCCAGTTCTGTCATTTCAAGTTTCGGGAGAATATAGCTTAATTCAAAATGGCATCAAAGATAAGATAATTAATAGTGACGCCAAAATAGAAAGCCTTATATCGCTCAAAAGAGCTGGCTCATCAGCTATAGTTACTTATTTTGCATTAGATGTAGCTGAAATTATTAAAAAAACTAATTAAAATAATTTTCTAATATAATTCTTGATTTAGGGAATGTTAAATTATTCGGCAAAAAAAATTTATTAGTCATCATATTTCTTGTAAAAACTAAAGATTTTCTAATAAGTGTATTGCTTATGCTTGAAGGCAGATCCTGATTAATTAAAAAATTAGGAACTTGATAAATGACTCCGTCTATATCGATGTCATAAATATCATTTTTTTCAATCAAATTTTTTTTAAAACGTTTAAGACTAGGATCAAACCCTAATTCTTTTATTAAGCTAAGCTCCCAATAAATATACAAAAGAAACCACTTGTCGTTATCAAAATTTTTAATAAGTTCTACCAAGGAATTATATACTTTGTTTTGCGGCTGAGACTCAGGTAGTAATGAATTTAATATTCCAGTAAAGGACAGCAACGCTGATGTTCTTTTTTTATCATTAAAATAATTAGGAGCAATTGGCTGTAAAAGTTCTACTTTAAAATAGCCAATTTTATTAGAATTTTTTGAATTATAAAAAATAAAAATTTTATTCGAAATTTGTAGAAAGTTTCTAATTTTTCTAGAGTTTCCACCGTAAACTATACCTGACATTTTACCATATTTTAAAGTAAACACATCAACGATATTTGCATTTTCTCTAAATTTTCTTTTTGATAAAAGATAGCCTTCATCTTCCCAGTTCATATTTTAAGTTCATTTAATAATTTTTTTGCTGCATTTTGTTGTGCATCCTTTTTAGTCCCACCGTTAGCAGAAAATTTTTTAGAATTAGGTATATTTACCTCAACTTTGAATGTTGGTTTATGTCTTGGACCTGTCTCTTTATACAGTTTGTATTTAGGAAGTTCCTTGTACTTTTTCAAACTATATTCTTGTAACTGAGTTTTAGCATCGATATGCGTAAATCCGGATTTATCTAGATAAATTTTCCAATATGTTAAGATAAAATTTTCGGCCTCATTTAAACCCTTGTCTAAAAAAATAGCCCCAATTAAAGCCTCGAGACCATCGCTTACAATTTTATCATTTATTTTTGTGCTCCTTTTGTATGAGTCTCCAAGAAGCATAAATTTTCCAATATTTATTTCGTTGGCTATTTGAGCGCAAGTTTTTTTATTTACAAGATTGGCAAATTTTTTATCAATTATACCCTCTTTTTCTTGAGGATAATATTTTAGTAGAGTTTTAGATAATATTAATCCCAGCACTCTATCACCAAGAAATTCCAATTTTTCATTATTTTTAAATGCATCGTAACTTTTATGTGTAAGACATAATTTTAAAAGCTCAATGTCATTAAACTGAATTTTTAATTTAATTTGAAAATCTACTACTTTTATATTTATCATAACTTTTTAAAAAAACGATCAAATCTCAACGAATTATTTAAATTCCAAAATTTTAACATTCTGCCTTTAACTGTATCATTTGAAAAAAAAACAATTTGGGCTTTGCCGACTAAGTTTTTGTAATTTACATAACCAACACTGGATAGATATCTGCTATCTTTTGAACAATCTCTATTGTCACCTAAAAAAAAAAAGTGATCTTTCGGAACGGTAAATTTATCTGAATTTTTATATGTTCCGCTCTTCTTATACACGGCTATATACTTAACTCCATTAGGTAGAGTTTCTTCAAAACTGAATGTCTCATGATTGCTGTCACCACATCTTATTTTAATATCGGTATTAATTTTTTTTCTAACTATTGTTTCGTCGTTTAATATAATTTCTCCATTCACAAATTGAATATTGTCATAAGGCATAGCTATTAACCTTTTGATGTAGTCCGTTCTATTATCTGCTGGAGTTTTAAAAACAACAAGATCTCCACGCTTAGGTTTTTTGTAAAAAAGTCTACTATTGTAAATCTTAGGGCTAAAAGGAAAAGAATGATTACTAAAACCATATGAAAACTTAGAAACAAAAATTCTGTCACCAATGAGCAAAGTGGGTTCCATAGATGATGACGGTATATAGAACGGTTGAAATAAAAACGATCTTATAACAAGAGCAATTATTAAAGCAAATATAATCGTTTTTAAATTGTCTATAATACTAGAAATTATTTTTTTTTTCATTAAATTGAAATTATTATATTTGCTGCAGCAAAAGGTTTATCATCACTCATAGATAAAAAAACTCTAAAGTTTTTACTCTTAAGCTTTTTTTGCACAACTTTTAAAGTATTTTTAGTAAGTTTGATGTCAGGTCTGCCGGCCACGTCATTTTTGACTTCTATTTCATTAAATGAAATGCCATTTGAAATACCTGTGCCAAGAGCCTTGGAAAAAGCTTCTTTTGCAGCAAATCTTTTTGAGTAACATGCATATTTATTATTCTTTGTTTCACAGTATAAAATTTCATTATTTGTAAAAATTCTTTTTTTGAAAGATTTATTTGTAATCAGGCTTTTTTTAATACGAGAAATATTAATAATATCTAAGCCTATTCCATATATTTTCATTATTTAATAATTTTTCTAAATTTTTTAATTGTTTTGGGCAAGCCATTAAAAATTGACTCACCAATAAGAAAATGACCAATATTCAATTCAGTAATATCTTTGATTTTTGAAATAATTTTTGCAGATTCATATGTTAGCCCATGTCCAGCGTGAACATCTAGTTTAACTAATTTTGCATATTTGGTTGCTTGCTTTATTCTGTGCAATTCCTTTTTATAGGATTTTTTTTGGTTAATTAGAGCGCACAACCTACCTGTATGTAGCTCGACACAGCTCGCACCTAGTTGTTTTGCTTTCTTTACATCTTTTAAGTTTGACTCAATGAATAAACTTACTCTGCAACCAGCTTTTGCAAGCCTTTTAATAGATAGAGATAAATATTGTGTATTGTGATTTAAATTTAACCCACCCTCTGTTGTGACCTCTTTTCTTTTTTCTGGAACAAAACAAATCGAAAAAGGTTTACATTTAATAGCTATAGCAATCATTTCTTTTGTTAGGGCAATCTCTAAATTAATTGGAATTTTAATTTGTGCTTTTATTTCTTTTAAGTCCTTGTCGTTTATATGCCTTCTATCTTCTCGTAAATGAACCGTTATGGAATCTGCTCCATTTTTTTGAGATATAATAGCCGCTTTGAGTGGACTAGGATAAATTTCACCTCTTGCATTTCTTACAGTAGCGACATGATCAATATTTACGCCAAGTCTAATTTTTTTCATTAAAGATTCCTGCTACCTGGTTTAATAGCTCTGATTTTAGAAAGTTCCTGAGGTATGTCTTTTTCTTCGTAAGATGGAATTTGTAATTCTATTTGACAAACTATATTTTTATTAATTTTAGATCTTTTGTTTGATCTGTCTATAATACATGCATAGCCGACAATATTAGCATTTGACTCCTCTACTAATCGAGAGGCTTCAAGGCTTGATTTGCCAGTAGTAATAACATCTTCAACAATTAAAACATTAGCTTTTTCCTTAATGTTAAAACCTCTCCTCAGCCTAAAGGAATTGTTAACTCTTTCTGCAAAGATGGTCTCTAATTTTAGTATTCTGCCAATTTCATAGCCTATAACAATGCCCCCCATTGCCGGCGATAAAATCAAATCAATATTTGAAAATTCCTTTTTAATTTTTTCAGCAAGAGACAAACAAAGTTTTTCAGCTTTATGTGGCTTGCTCAAAAGTTGAGCGCACTGAACATATTGAGGACTATGCAGCCCTGAAGACAGTATAAAATGCCCCTCTAATAAAGCGTTAGTTTCCTTTAAAATTTCTAAAGATTCTTTGTAAGAAAGCATTTTTTTTCTGTTTATGACGTATAATTCTAAATATATAATTTTTCTGTTTTATTTGACTTATCAAGTTTGTAAAGTTTTTTAAATCTTTAATTTTTAGATCAAAAGAAAACTGAAGATATTTGTCTTTTTTTTGTACTAGCTCCACATTTATGATATTACTTCCATTTAAGCCAATTAAAGTGCAAATATCTCCAAGAATACCTGGCTCGTGCGGTAAGTCAATTAAAAGAGTGCTGCTATACTCTTTGTTCTTCGATGTGTTAGTGTTAGATAATTTGTCCTGCCAATATCTTTTAATAGCTGATCTGGCTTTTCCCGTTTTAGATGAAGATAACCAGTGAAGCGAAGGAGAAACTTTCTTTGAATTTATAATTTTAATAATGTCTCCATTTTTTAAAATAGTTTGTAGCGTTGAATCTCTGCCGTTTACAAAACATCCTATCGCTGTATTACCTATCTTAGTGTGTACAGCGTAAGCAAAATCTATAGGCGTTGCGTATCGAGGGAGTTTTATAACTGCTCCTTTAGGCGTAAAACAGAACACATTGTCTTGAAACATTTGAAGTTTTGTAAATTCATAATAGTGTTCAGGGCTATTACCGGTTTCGATAATTTCAACTAAATCTCTAAGCCAGTCATATTCTTTCCAAGAAAGATCTGAGAATTTTTCTGAAGATTTATATTTCCAGTGTGAAGCAATACCTCTTTCTGCGAATTCATGCATTTCCTTAGTTCTAATTTGTATTTCAATTCTTTGTTTTCTGGGACCTATTAGTGACGTGTGTATAGACTTATATTTATTAATTTTAGGAGTGGAAATATAATCTTTAAATTTACCTGGTATAGTTGAGTACTTGCTATGAAATACTCCTAGAGTTTTATAACATTCTCCAATATTACTGACAATTATTCGAAAGCCAACAATATCTGTTAATTGTTCTAAGGAAATTTTTTTATTTTGTATTTTTCTCCATATTGAGAAAGGCGTTTTCTCTCTGCCGGTTATCGTCGCAGTAATACCATTTTCTTTCAAAATATCTATTAACTCTGTTGATATTAGATCGAAGTTATCTTGTCTATTGTCTTTTATAAAATTTAGTCTTTCAATAATTAAATTTCTAGCTTTTTTGTTTAATATAGAAAAAGATAAATCCTCCAACTCATCCCTAATTCTATTCATGCCCATTCTGTCTGCTAACGGAGCATAAATTTCCATTGTTTCTTTCGCTTTTTTAATTTTTTTAACTTCATCTTTTAAAAAATTAATAGTTCGCATATTATGAAGTCTGTCTGCTAATTTAACCAGTAAAACTCTAATATCTTTAGACGTTGCTAATATTAATTTTCTAAAATTTTCTGCAATTGAAGTATTAGCCGCCTTATCTTCAAGGGCAGAGATTTTTGTGACGCCTTCTACCAAATCAGCTACTTCTTTACCAAATTCTTTTTCTACGCTTTTGTATGTAACTTTTGTATCTTCAATAGTGTCATGTAATAAACCAGTTGTAATTGTAGCGCTATCAAGTTTTAAATCTGTTAAAATATTAGCAACAGCTACCGGGTGAAATATATAAGGTACGCCCTCTTCTCTTTTTTGATTTTTATGAGCATTTAAAGCAAAATCATAGGCTTTAGAAAGTATTATTGGATTAAAAAATTTGTTGTAAGATTTAACTTTATTTATGAGCTCTTCATTGCCTATCATTTGTTTAATATAACACGTTCTTTCAATCTTGTAATCTCATTACTTTCATCAAAACTCAAATTATCTATTAATGTATGTATTTTTTTATTACTTTTTGGATGAGTCCATTGGGCGTTAATTTCTTGGAGTGGATAAAGGACAAAATTTCTTTCATGTGTTCTTGGGTGTGGCAAGCAAATCTTCTCACTATCTAGCACCATTTGATTAAAATCAATTACATCTATATCACAAGTTCTTGGTTCGTTTTTGTAAGTTCTTTTTCTTCCCATTTCTTCTTCGATAAATGCAATTTTTTTAAAAAGTTCATTTAAATCTGAATTAAATTTTATTTCAGTAACAATATTTAAAAATTTCGGATTTTTTTTATTTGGATAAGATGGAGACTCATAAACACTTGATATTTTAACAATTTCAATTTTTTCCAATTGTAACAAATTAATAATCTTATTGAGATTACTTATTCTGCTACCATATTTGGAATCTAAATTTGACCCAATTCCTAAAAAGATCATTTTATGTTTTTACTAAATATTCTTGCTTTTTCTCTGTTCCAGTCTCTTGTTTTTTTAACCTGTCTTTTGTCATAAAGTTTTTTACCCTTACCTATTGCTAGCTCTATTTTTGCTTTGCCTTTAGAAAAATACATTTTTGTAGGAATTACAGTAAGGCCTTCTTGATTAATTTTTCCCATTAATTTGTTAATTTCTTTTTTGTTCAGCAGTAATTTTCGATCGCATTTTGGATTATGATTATTATAACTTGATTGTCTGTATAGGGGGATGTGTGAATTTATAAGATACATTTCACCATTTTTATCTAAAGCATAAGAATCTGCAATACTTGCCTTGCCATCTCTTAAAGATTTAATTTCAGAACCTTTTAAAACAATTCCAGCTTCTAAAATATCTTGAAAAAAATAATTAAAACTAGCTTTTCTGTTTAAACAAATAATTTTTTCTCCGGGAGATTTATTTTGTTTCATTAAAGTAATTTAGCAAATACAAGCGCTTCTTTTACTATTTTTTTTGTTTCATCCATAACTTGGACTAGGGGCAGTCTCACCTCTGCACTTGATAAATTTAATAAGGATGCAGCGTATTTTACAGGTGAGGGGTTGCTCTCAATAAAAAGAGCTTTGTGAAGCGGTGTTAATAATGAGTTAATTTCACTTCCTCTTTTAATGTTTGTTTGATCATCTTTTGTTATTGTTAATTGAAATTCAGAACATAATTTAGCTGCCACATTTGCGGTAACGCTTATACAACCGACGCCACCTCTTCTATTAAATTCTAAAGCGTTGTTATCTTCTCCTGTAAGCTGAATAAATTTATCACCCAATAACTTTTTTTGTGAATCAACCCTAGACAGATCGCCAGTTGCATCCTTAACTCCAACAATATTTTTTAATTCGAACAATCTAGCCATTGTTTCTACCGACATGTCTATTACAGATCTTGAGGGAATATTATAAATTAAAATTGGTATACCCACATTGTCATTAATCATTTTATAGTGCTGATAAAGACCTTCCTGCGTTGGTTTGTTGTAATAAGGAGTGACAATCAGTAAGCCATTGGCTCCAGATTTTTCAGCATGTCTTGATAGCTCGACAGCTTCAACGGTAGAGTTTGAACCAGTGCCGGCAATAACAGGAATCTTATCTTTGCACTCTCTTATTGCAATCTCAATGACTTTTCTGTGTTCGCCATGTGACAATGTAGGAGATTCACCGGTAGTACCTGCTGGAACTATTCCATTTGTACCATTTTTGATATGATAATCTATTAATCTTCTATAGTTATCTTCGTCTAACTTATTATTTTTAAACGGAGTTATTAAAGCAACAATTGATCCTTTGAACATAAAACAATATAAGGTAATTAATTTAGCTTAAACTTATGCCTATTCGTATAATTAGTCTAGTAATTTTATTTTGTTCAATAAATTATCAATTGGTTTATTCAATAAATCATGATTCTTTCATATTTCCCAAAAATAAACCACCAATCTTTAATAGTTTAAAAACTAAAAAGTTAAGCTCAGCAAAACAAATCATTCCAGCTGTCAAGCCGTCAACAGAAAGTAAAACCAAAAAAATTATTCAAGAACAAACAAAAAAAGAATTGTCAACAAAGAAAAAAGAAGCAACCGCTGTTCAAAAACAAAAAACAAAAATTTTTTTTACTT
>MDTF01011584.1_pt1 | contig 10291 bp, 9 predicted proteins | sample 811191 | NCBI WGS metagenome assembly MDTF01 (sample SAMN05326649, study PRJNA326480) | marine metagenome | isolation source: seawater | place: Southern Ocean | collected 2011 | reverse complement strand
TTTTAACTTTGAAAAATTTTTATCAGATAATTCACATTTTTTTAGAATTTTAAATATCTTATTATTTTTTGAAAAATTTACTCTTTTTTCAGTTTTATATGTTTGAAATTTTACAGCGCTAACTCCTGCTCTAATTGCAGAATCTACTAATTTTTTTGCTTTAGATAAACTTCCCATATGGTTTATCCCTATTTCGGCTATAATAAAGGATTTATTAAAGAAAAATTTTACCACGCGCTCATACCTCCATCTAAAATAATGTTTTGCCCATTTAGATAAGAGCATTCGTCTGATGACATAAATAAAACAAAATTTATAATTTCGTTTACAGATGCCATTCTTTTCATTGGATTTTTTTGACAATATTTTTTAATAAAAGATTTTGATTGAGGTGATGAATTATTAAAGATTCCACCCGGTGAAACTGAATTAACTAAAATTTTCTTTTTTGCAAGATGTACAGAAAAGTATCTTGTCATTTGATTGATTCCTGCTTTTGTAGCGCCATAAATTTCAGAATTTTGTCTATCATTTTTTTTATAAATTGAGGGGTCTGGACTTATTACTGAATAAACAGAAGAAATATTAATTATTTTATTCATATGAGTATTATTTTTAGAATATTTAGAAAAATTTTTAATTAAATAAAATGTACCTTTTAAATTAACACCGATAGTATTATTTAACTCTTCTTCAGTTCTTTTATTAAAAGGGCTAAAAAAACTTACACCAGCGTTATTGATTAATACGTCTATATATATATTTTCTTTGTTAAGGTTAATGAATAATTGATCCACCATCTTGCTATCGGAAATATCTAATTCAAAATATTTTATTTTTTTTGAGTTAATTTTTTTTTTACATTTTAAGTCTATCGCAATTATGTTGGTATTCATTTTTACCAACTTTTTAATTAAATGAGTTCCCAATTGACCACTAGATCCTGTAATTAAAAATGTTTTTTTATTAAAATTATTTTTTTTCATTAACCCTTTAATGAATTAATGAACAATTTTAATTTCTTTAGTTCCTTAATTAATATTTTTTCGTTCCTATAGTATTCCAATGTGAGATACTTAACTTCATTTTTATATTTTTTTAATATAGGCTTTATAGTCTCATAAATATAAGACTGAGGCGGTCTATGCTTGTCATAACCCGTATTTTCTTTTAATAAAGGGCCACAGATATGAATTTGAATTAGATTACTTAATGGTAGTTCACTCAAATATTCTTTTAAATCAATATTACGGTTTTTTGCAGTAACCATAGCATGAGCAATGTCTAATAATAAATAAATATTATTTTTTTTTACAATATCTGAAATAAACTTACCCTCTGTAATTATATCGTATGCTGGAGTTTTGTAATAATTGTTATTCTCTATTCCAACTTTAATTTTTTTTCCAAATTTACCCCTAAACCATTTTAAATTTTCTTTAGAATTTTTTAACATCTGCATTTTGGTAAATTTTTTCCCAATTAGTTTAAATTTCCCGTTAACTAGTTTTTCAGCTTGGCAACATCTAGTAATTTGAAAGGTAACTAATTTTAATCTTTTCTGTGGATTTATTATGTTTGAAAGATAGGTTTTAAGAGATTTATTCCAGGCTGCTGTAAGGTCAATATCAATATGATATAAATGTGTTTTTTCAATTCTCAGATGTGAAGTTCTTTCTCGTGCCTCAAAACAATCTGACAGTTTATATATTTCTTTTGATAGATTTTTTCTTAAAAATTGGTGTGATATTGGTGTTGCTATATTAATCATTAGATAAAGTTATGTGAAATTTTTGTTTAATTAAGTTAATCATTCTATTACATCTTTTGAGATTTAAGTCAAAGTCATATTTATCTCTGTCTTCAAAATGAGTATAAACTATTGATTTAAGATTTTTTTCTAATAATATTTTTAAATTATTACCAGCAAGCTTATTTTCTTTTATTTGACTTAACTCTCTTTTTTTTAAATATTGAATCTTTAATTTTTCTAAAAATTTTTCAATAATTTTATATGTAGTGTTTCTAATATTTTTGGCTTCAGATTTTTTAAAAGTTTTTCTTAGATCTAAAGTATCTAATATATTAGAGTAAATAAACCATCTCATATAATGCTCTGCTGATTTTAAATTTTTGGTAAAAGATTGCTTTTTTCTTAATAAATTAAAATACTCATCCTTATTTTTATAAAGTGTATCTGAATACATTGGGTGTAGGCTTAAAGATAAATCTGAGCAAATCACAGGGATGCCCATCATTCCAAAATCAACTGCTATACTTGATCTATAAACAAGTAATAGGTCACAGATTTCCATAAAATCATAAACACCAACATTATCCGTTGGGTTATTTATCATTACATTTTCGGGTAGACTGGAGCTATTAAAAAAAATTTTAAAATTCTTATAATTATCACTTTCTACAAATGATCTTTTTACATCTGGCCAATCTCTTGGGTGTGGTCTTATAATATATAAGTTATTTTTATCTAATCTAATAAAGTCCAAAAGGTTTTTGATCCAATCCATTTGATTTTTAAAGGTTCTTTTAAAATGATGACTATAGACAATATCAATGCCCGACTCTTCTAAACAAACATCTTCATCATCTCCACTCAAGCCAACAAGTATTATTTTATCATATTTTTTATTTTTAAATTTTTTGATAAATTTTTTATTTCTTGGCTTTGAATAATTTAGGTAATGTTTAGCGTTAAATAGTGAATCGTAATGATCAATTATCAATTTTTCAAAATCATTATTTAGTGATATTTTATTATTATTCTCATTCCAATATTTAAGACAATCAAAGTTTAAACCAGGTTTTACACCCTCGGTTAATTTTATGAATTGTAAACTTTGGTCAGCTATCGCAAAACCAGTAGACATATTGTAGTTTAAGATATCTTTTTTTTTTGTATATTTTGCAACTACTCTATTTGTGCAATATAGATTATTAAAAGTAACTACTTTATTGATAGCATTTTTTTTTATATAGTTTTTTATACCATAGAACGTAATCAGTGATGACTTAAGAACACTAATATACTCTTGCCAGTAGTTTTCTTCTAAAGAGGTTATGCTATTTAACTTCTGTATTAATATTACATCATGCGTTGCAATAATACCCAATTTAACATTTTCAATTTCAAATTGTTTATAATTATTTTTATCTATCTTTTCTAAGTGTTTACTAATCTCGAGGTGATCCAAACTAGATACTAAAATATCAATATCTATAAAGTTAATATTTTTGTTAAATTCTTTATAAATCTCTTTATTAGAAATACATTCATCACATATATTTTTTTTTTTTAATCTATCGCCGTTTATGGGCAGCTTTTTTGCATTAAAAACCATACAATGATCTTTAAATACACCGTTACATGTCAAAATATTAATATTTTGATTTGTATTCTTAATTAAATTTTGGAATACCAGGGTCTGATTCCAGAACTTGTTATGTGGTTGATAAAATAACACTTCCATATTCTAATTATTTAAAAACGGATTCTTTGGAAAATCTATAGTGAATGGTTTTTTCAAAACTTCACTTAAATCTCTATCACTCATTTTTGAGAAAGAAGGCATTACCTCGAGTACTATTAAGTTTCTTTTATCTCTAAGTGGCAAATTTCCTTTGTGAACTATATTATTTTGAAAAACCAGTATACTACCTTCGGCACCTGCAGCTATGTTAATATCAGTATTATGTATGTTTTTAAAAAGTATTTTTTGATTTTTAATCCTGTCTTCTGTTGTGTATGTAAAAAAACCATTGCATTTGATTTTTTTTGATTTTTTCAGGTCAATAAATGTAAATGCTCCCGTATCCTTGTCTTGGTTTGAGCAATATATAAAAATTTTTAATATTCCAGTTGGGTTATCATCATAATGCCACAATAATGACTCATCATCATCATGATTTTTTACTGGTGTCATTTGTAAAATATTAACCCAAAATATTTTATAATTAGATTTAAAATATTTTTTTAAAAAAAAATCAATTTCATTATCTAGAATAGATTTAATCTCTGGCTCAAAATCTTTTACTTTTTCTCTTTTTAAAAACCTATAGCCTGGAGCATCATAATTAGAGTATTTGTCCTTATTACCATCTGAAAAGAAGAAATCAAATTTTTCTTTTAATTTTTTGGTATTATTTTGTTTTTCTAAAAATGTTACACCTTTTTTTGAGAGGTCTTCACATCTATTTACTAAGCTTTTATTATTTTGTTTTTCTATGATTGAATCATCAATGTAGATTTTTTTTTTTGATAAATAGTGATACGTTAAATAGAGGGCATTAATATAAATACCCAGTGTATTTCCAAATAGTTTGAGGCTTAATTTTTGATATATTATTTTTAATTTCTTAAATAATTCCATATAAATTCATTAAAAAATTCAATCTTATCTAATTTAATATTATAGATTTAAAATATTCTATTAAAATTATCTTTATCAAAACCTCTTAATTTAAGACACTTTGTGTAAAATGTGTGTAAATCTAATTTTTCTTTTAAACCATGTTGCGCATAATTACTTGTAACATTTGTACGGCCACTAATCATATTGTAGAGAATTGCATCATTTTTTAAATTAAGGTGTGATTTTTCTTTTTGTATAAATTCCAATAACTCAATAAAATTCTCATTAGATATCACCTCTTCCAATTTAAGATTACCCCCACCCTTTCCAAGGCCTAAAATAGAAGTGTCAGTAATATCTATCTTTTTTTCTTTCATGAGAAAATAGTTTAATAGTGCACGACCGGTATTGTTGTGAAGGTGATATCCAAAATTTATGCCATTATATTTTATTTTTTGAATTAAATGTTCATGTTTTATATAGTCATTTATCAAATTTAAGTTTCCATGACTATCTGCAAAATAAATATATTCAAAATCATTTACGATCAATTTTTCTATCGTTTCTTCGAGCTCTTTTGTGCTGTAATTTGTTGCATTAATTACCTGTAAAGAGATATCTAATTTTGTTTTATCTCTAAGTAAGTTTCCAAATTCAATGGCTTTTTGCATATCTTCTTTTCTTGAAGTGATTCTTATCATGCTAATCGGAGTTTGATTTTTTATTGGATAGCAATCAAGGTCTTTATTGCAGTAATGATAGTCTATTATAATACAGGCATTATCTATTTCTGCATGTTTTGTAATTTTTTCAACTTCATCAAAACCTAAATTATAAAATGGATTTTTACTTTTTTCTGTCTGTTTCCAATATCCAAGCTCCACATAGTGTATTTTAAATTTTGACATTAAATTGTAATATCTTTTTGCAAAATCAAAATTCCAATTAAAATCATTTACAAATCCACCATCACGAAGTGTTGCATCTAAAATCTTCATAGAGTTAATTTTGCCTTTCTAAGTAAATAATTTTTTTTAAAATAGATAACATATCTTTATAGTCTGTATTAGTTTCATCCTTATTAAATGAATTCATTTTATCTGTCAAAAAAGAAAATTGTGACAAAATATTGAAGAATTTATTTTGTTTTATAGTGTCAGTTTTGAAGCCTGAATGTATTTTAGATAATGCTGCATTAAGATCTTGCTGATCATTGATATTAAATATTCCATCTAGTCCATTTAAGAGAGAATTTCCAAACATTAAGACAGGTTTTTTTCGAAAAATAGAGATTAATGAATTTTTGGATGGCTGTGTAGCTATAGCAAAAGATTTATCTATTAATTCACTGTCAGAGATCTCAAAATCAATAAATGATAATCCATCTATTTTGTTCATTTCTTCATAAAACTTTATATTTTTTGAGTAACTACCCTTAACCCAGGCATGCCTAGATAAATTAAAATTATCCTCATGTTCTTTGACATAAATCTTTAATCCATAATTATTTTTAATCAATAATTTGATAACATTCATATTATCCATAAATTTTTGAGCAAATGGATATGTTGAAGCAGAGGGTTGATACCAAAGTGGAAAAAAAATAAATTCATCTTCTAAATTTGGTTTTTTAGAAAAATTTTTATATTTTTTTATTAAAGCTAATTTTTTTAAATCAGATTTAAAACTTATATAATTAAAATAAAAATTTGATGTTTTATGTTCATGCAATTCTTTACCTTGAACTTTTAATCTTTCTAAAGAATAATAAGATTTTTGAAATGAAAAAAAAAATTCTTTAAAAATATTAATAATTATTTTAATAAAAACTTTAAAATTTTCTTTAATTAAAATACATATCCTTACTAAGAAAAAAAATATAATATTTATTTTATTATTTGTGTCTAAAAAAATTAATGAGTTATTCTGCCATTTATTATTTTTTTTTTCTAATTTAAAATTTTTTTTAAATTCTCTAGAATTGCTTATAATTGCATCATATGTGTTAGTATAATTATTATTAAATTCTTTATCATTTAAAAAATATTCATTAATTAATTTGTTTGAATACAGTTCTAATTGTAATGTATAAACAGATGGAATTCCAAAATGTCTTACAAAAATATGTTTAATTTTATTAATTTCACAAACTTCAGCAAGCAACACTTCAAAATAATTGTGTGGAATGTGAAGGTTAATTATTATATCTGGAGCTTCTTCCTCAAGAAAATTTAAAATAAAATTTAATGTTTTGATGAATAAATTATCTTTTTCATTACTTGTATATAAATCTTCATTATAAGTATGAAAATCAAGCATTTTAAAAAAAGTTTTTTTGCAATGAGAATATTTATTAAGATCAGGTTCATTAATATGTTTTAAATTTTTAAAGATCTTATTATTTAAAATTTCTAAGTCAGAATATTTTATAGTTTTTATTTTATTGTTGTCGTTAGATAAAGAATCATTGTCATCTGGTAAAAAAATAGCGCTTACAGAAAATTCTCTGTCTTCTTTAATATTATTAATAAATTTTATAATTATATTGTGATTATCAGATAATAACGTTATTTTTTTCATATATTTAACAATGTTGCGCGCGCATTCTTGAAGTTTCTTATAGTTTTTTGTTTTGTTACTTTTTTCTCAGTGCTTACGTAGCCCCCATCAACAAAAATAAAGTTAACTTTAGATTTAGTTGCCATAATCGAGTCAACATCGCTATCCCCAAAAAAATAACAATCATCTTTATTTTTAATTTTAAAAATTTTTAATATTTGTTTTAAATGTCTAGTGTCAGGTTTTTGATAATTTAGTGTATCGTTTCCAAAAACTTTAGTTATATATTTAATAAGTTTAAGCTTTTTAAGGATTTTTTTGCTTAAATACTCAGATTTATTAGTTGATATAACATTTATATAAGATTTAGCAGACCATTTTAAAAAAGATTTAACGCCAATTTTTACTTTAGTTTTATTAAGACAGTTTTTTTTGTAATGCTGAATAAAATCATTATTAATAGTTTCAATTTTATATTTTTCTTTGATTGGTAAGTTTTTATTTATAAAATATTTACTACCCTTATTTGCATTAATCAAAAAAAAAGATTTTCCAATTTTTTTACATTTATTTTTTTTAAAAGCATAATTAAAACTGTCTATAATATCATTATGTGAGTTAATCAAAGTTCCATCCAAATCAAATACTAGGATTTTTTTATACATCGTATTTTTTTGCAATCTCTCGAACCAATCTGAGATCAACTGGGTAGTCAATATCCAAATATTCTGGAAATTTTAGATCATAAAAATAGTTTTTTTGTGAAATTCTTTTCAGTTTGTTATTTAAAAAAATATTTTTTTTAATTATAAAAAAGGCACCATTTAAGTGCATAATCTTTTTTAATGATTGTGTTTTTTGAATTACCTTATCATTAAAATTAATTGGAATTGATCTTTTACTAGATAATTCCAAATATGAAAAATTTTGAACTTTTTGACAAGAGCTGACACTGTCATAATCTCTCATCTTGATTAAGGCTTTTTTTATGGTTGATAATTTTATAAAAGGTGAGGTTACATGAGAGGTGATAATAATTTCATTTTTTTTATTGGTAAAATTATCTAAAAAATTTTTTATCATCAAGGGTGTTGGACTTTGAGTTTTATTCTTTTCCATATTGATAAATTTATCATCTCGCATATATGGGTAAACATGGCTAAGATTTTTGTCGCTTTTGCAAGATTTAATAATTTTTTTACTGTCTGTATCTACAAAAACTTCAAAATTTCTGAATTTGTAAAGAACTTTTTTATACAGTTCTATTCCATTAATTTTTTTAAAATTTTTATTTTTTACTCTTTCAGATTCCTGTTTTATTATAAAGAAAACCTTCATACTTTTACGATTAATGTATAATTTTATTTTAAATATTTATTTCTATAATTACTTTAAAATTTTCTTAATTTCATTCATTATTTTCTTGGAATAGCCCAGTGTATAATGCGAATAATCATAGTATTTTATTTCTCCTGATACCTCATCTATCAAATTACACTTTAATTTATTTAAATCACAAGGGTTCAAAGGTTGAAAATAATGGATGCTATTCTGATTTGATATTTTTTTAAGAAAAAAATTAATTTGTTCTATTTTATTTCTATGATTATAAAACTCTTTATTGATAGACTCGCTCTCAGTATTTCTTGAGAATATTTGATCATATTCTTTAAAAGTATCACGCATTCCAACAATAATTATTTTTGTATTTTTTTTTTTGCTTATATTGATTGTTTTTATTGCATCCATCACTAATTTGTAATTATGACCTTTCCAATGATTTACTAAGATTATAAATTTTGACTGATTCTTATTTATTGTGTCTATAACTTGTTCTCTTTGTATTTGGCACGTACCAAACTTTTTTTTTATTTTGCCTAACCAGGTTCTTCTATGATTTAAATTATGACATATCGTATCTATATGTACTTTTTGCACCTTTTTACCTTTAACTTGAAATGAATCTATAGCTAATGCATTATACAGATCGCCTGCAAAGCTGTCACCGATAAGCAAAATTTGGTTACTTGTGCTCTTTTCAATTGGAACCTCATTTATTACATACCTTAAAGATCTATCCTTTAAAAATTTTTTTTGGAAATGATTATTTTGTTTTCCTGAAAAATTATAAAAATTTAGAAAAGAAATGAATAAAATTATTATTGAAGAAAAAAATAAAAACATTTGAAAAATTTTTTTTTCAAATCTCATTTTTTTTTCATAAAAGTGATAAAGAAAAGACGATGATAGTAATGTCACCAAAAATATTGTTATTTTCAACTCTAATGTTAATTTAAAATGGAAACTTAAAAATATTATCAAAGGCCAATGTATCAAATATATTAAGTAACTTAATTTTCCTAAATAACTTAAGGGCTTGCTAGCAATTAACTCATTAAATTTCGAGTGTGGAGTTATTAAAATTACCCCTGTTGCAAAGCATGGGAAAAAAACTTGTAATCCTGGTATACCTTTATTTGAATCTATTAACATCATTGACAGTATTAAAATAGTTATCGCTATTATTGAAAGAATGTTTTGGGTTTTTCTTTTTATCTCTATGCTCAGCATGCAAGCTAAACATCCAATTCCAAATTCAAATATTCTAAGAGGAGTTAAGTAATAAAAATGATTTATTCCAGATAGATCCATACTTAACAGTAAGCTTAAAATTGATATAACTAATATAAAAATGAACTTTAATTTTTTAAAATAATTTGAAAAAAAAATAAATATTATTAAAAATATTATATAAAAATGCTTTTCAACGCTTAATGACCAAATATGAAGAAATGGATTAATTTCACTGGATGGACCAAAGTAATCTTTAGACTGGACTATAAAATTAATATTAGCAAACCCAAAAATGCTTGAAAAAAAATTTAAATATAAATTTTTAAGGACATAATCTGGAAGAAAAATCAGTGAACAAAAAAATATTAAGAAACAAACTAAGAATAAGTTTGGAATTAATCTTTTTATTCTTCTAATCAAAAAATCAAAAATTTCTTTTTTATGAAGTGTTTGATTGAGAAGAGTTGTAATAAAAAAACCACTTATTACAAAAAATATATCTACACCAATAAAACCATTCGCAAACCCTGATACAGAGATATGCGAAAAAAAAACAAGTAAAACAGCAAAAAACCTCAGGCTATTTATGTCATGTCTATAAATTTGAGATTTCATTTTTAAATATTACAAGTTTCTTAAAACATTACAAAAAAAAACCCCAACTATTAATGGTTGGGGTTTTACTAATAATAATATCAATTATATTCACATATAAAATTTTTTTCAGTGCATAAATCAAGCCAATTGAGCTATTAGTACTGGTCAGCTACACGCATTACTGCGCTTCC
>MDTF01014762.1_pt1 | contig 10292 bp, 3 predicted proteins | sample 811191 | NCBI WGS metagenome assembly MDTF01 (sample SAMN05326649, study PRJNA326480) | marine metagenome | isolation source: seawater | place: Southern Ocean | collected 2011 | reverse complement strand
ACGGCCCTCACTCGACTTACGGTCTCCTTCGGCAGGAAATTGAATACGCTGACAGTTCCGGCAACTCTTATGGTGCTTTTGATGAAGATTTGCGGGACGATTATCGTATTGGTTTAGTACTAGATTCATTAAACAATCACGAAATATTTCTAGACAGTGTTTTAGGTCGATTAAATGGAATGGAACGAAATACTACCGAAGAACAATCTAAAGTATTAGTGGCATCGTATCGATTGTTAATTGCTTGTTCGGTAGGTCCAAACAGTACAGCAGTATCATACGCAGCTGAAGATTCAGTAGTTGATGTTTTGTTGGCATTGATTCAAGAATCAAATCCACCAGTTCGATGTTATGCCGTTGGATTATTGTCAATATCATTGTTGGAAAGAAAAGTAGCTGATCGTGTTGTCCGTCAACATATTCCACAATTATTGTGCCAACACCTGGTCGATAGCAATGTAGCTGAAACAGGTTATTTTCCACATATATTTCAACATTCAACTTTATCATCATCAACTTCATTATCAAATTCATTGTCAAATTCTTCTACGACTTCTTCCTCTTCCTCTACATCGTCCTCTTCATCTACGTTCAAAATTGATACAAATATTAAAATGGATCTGTTTGATGATTTAGGAGAAGCCGTTAGTTCTGTTCCTACTCAAAAATTAATGCGATTGGAATGTAATTGGACGTTGCAATGTTTAGCATCGATGGGAGAATATCAAGAAACTTTAGCACCTGCTACACATACAGGAGCACTTGATATGGTATTAAATATTTTTGAATCAAATCATGAAGCCATTCATTTAGATGCTGTTGAACTTGTAAGTAAAAATTTACTACCAAGGTAAAAACTATATTTCTTCAATATTTTCATCCCGGCATCACTAATTTTTTTTTTTTGGTACATTTTTGTGTCTTTTCGAAAACAAATATGGAACCACAGACTTGGCACATGTTAGCACATAAAAGTTTTGCTGCAGCATTTGTGAAAACAAAAGGTGTACAATTATTATTGTCATTGGCTGAAAGAACGATTCCAAAACATCCTTTACATGGATGCATCACACTTTGTTTTTCTGCTATTGCTAGTCTCAGTTCAGTCATGGAACAGACGTGTCGTCTTGGTCCATCGGTGACTCAAAAAATGATTGAGCATGCATTGCTACTGACTGCTAGTGAAAGAGAATTGCATCGAAGAAATGCTGGATTATTTTTATCTGTAGCATTAAATTTTCCTACTTTATTAAAACATTTCGATATGAAAAACCAAGGAATCAGGGCTTTGCTACTTCTATTGGAAAGTCCTCTTCGTGGTTTAGGAACAAAATATGATCGAAGAAATGCACGCAGTTATAATCGTGGTCGAACGACTAGTTCTAGTGGTACTGGAAGTCGTGTTGCTATTTCTGCCGAAGATGGTGTGAACATTCCTGTTGAAAGTGATAGTAGTAATGATTTAAATGATTTAAATGACAATAGTAGTAACACTCAAAACAATGAAAGTAGTAGTAGCAACATGGAAAATTCTATGAATACAAATCGAAGTAGTAGTTCTATTGGTATTGGAAGGAGAGAAAGAGCAGTTTCATTTTCATTTACTGGACCGGTTAATTTGTCTGCAGTAACCGAAGTTAATGCTTCCTCTACTTCTTCATCCTCAACATCTATTGCTTCCTCTGCTTCTTCATCCTCAACATCTTCATCCACCAGGTCCACATCTTCATCCACATCTTCATCCACATCTTCATCTGCAGTCATTGCACGTCCATTTAGAGGTTCTACAATGGCTGAACGTCACATAGCACACAGTTGTGCATTAGCACTTCGTCAATTGTATCGATCGCATTTAGCATTAGTGGCGAATGTAATGAGACGTCGCATATTATCGAGACAAAGAGGTGCTGCTCGATCTTCTTCATCAAATCGAGGAAATGAAAAATTTAGAGGGCGACCACGTCTTGATTCTTGGAGTGCTGGATCTACAGCAGAAGTGCAACCACATCGTGCTTTGGAAGTCGATGACGTGTCTACTGCCAAAAACATTGCATTGATTGAAACTTATTTTTCACAATGGTGGTCTTCAATGAGTGGTACTTGGAAACCTGCTCAAGCACTGCTCAATAATACAGGTCTCGGAGCATTACTTCGTGTTGTAGCAGCTACAAATCGGTATGGATCTCGAAATCAATATTTGTTGGAAAGTGCAAGATATTGTTTAGATGTCTTAAGTATTGTGAGTTTTCTTCCAAGCGTGTGTAAAGCTTTGTGTGACGTTGAAGTTACAATCGATCGTAAAACTTCAGGTATGAATATTCTTCTGGTTGCATGTTCTGGTGAAGTACATAACGATCCTAAAATAATTATTCTAGCGTTACAAGTATTGTGTCACATGGTAACGCCACGATTAATGAATAAAGAATTAGTTTCCAAAAAAGAGACTGGAAACAAACACCAGGAACAACAAGAAAAAGTTCAGCGACGTCTTCGTGTCAAGGCACGTGCCAATGATGCCATTTCAGTAGGTCTTGAATTATTAGATTACAAAAGTGGGTCAAAAAGTGCCGATGCTATAAGACATTTAGCTTCTCGATTTTTATTTGGTTTAGCACATGATCAAGATGTAGCTCAAATATTAACTAAATTACAAGTCACGAAAAAAATGGAATCGATTTGTCAATCAGGACCAGTAGTACAAATAAATAAAAGACATCACAAGAAATTTGCGGAATATACTGAAGCATTGTCTTTACTTATTTCATCTTCATCCATATCTTTCAAATCTTCTGTTTCATCGACTTCATCATCTTCGTCATCTTTAAAACTAAGTTCTACTGCACTTTCCAGTCCTATTCTCAAAATTATGCAAAATATCAAAACTACGAGTACAATAGCTGAATTAAGACAATTAAATAGTAGCAACGATGGATCGAATGACAAAACATTTAATAATATGATGAAATCATTGGTCTATGGATATTTATCAAGTCAAGGGCTGACAAAAACAATGGATATCATGTATCAAGAAACTGGACTTTCTAAATCTTTGTTAGAAGATGGTGTACAATATCATAAAAATTCATCAAACAGGATGAAAATAGGTATTACAAAATCAAACATTCCGTCCCATCGTACAAATTGGCCAGCCAAAACAAATGTTAATGTTCTATTAAATCGTAAAAGATGGAGACGGCCAAAAAAAAAAGTAATTTTATCTCAAAAAAACCAATCAAAACAATCACAACAATCACAACAATCTCAACAATCACACATACCAACACAAAAACAGCATCATTCTACAAGAGTACAGACCTTGAGTGGAAAGAAAAGAACAGCTGCTTCCGTGCAATCGTCTATGCGTGGTGGTGTGAGTGGATTAAATAAGCAATCTTCAAAAAAAGCAAAAAGAACATCGAGTAGTCGTGATCAACCATCTGCTTTTCTTTTGCCGGAACAATTATTAGAATTTGACACTAAATTTCAAGCTTCCATATCATCTCCAGTTGTTTCTTCAAATCGTAGATCATCTACATCTTCTTCGACTTCGTCCTCGTCCTTATCTTCGTCCTTATCCGGTAAGAGAGGAAGACATATCACGTTACAATTAAAACGTCCTATTAATAATGCGTCGTCTCCTGTTTCAAAACGAACTTCTTTTGGCACCAAACAGATATCTGTTTTAGTCGGCATTGTTCAACATGGTATTTTAAAACAAAATAATAGAAAAGAAGAACGTTTTGCAGATGCGATGAATGATTCTATTTCTAAAAAATCAAGAAATAAAAATAAAGGTAAATACATGCAATCTATGACAAGTGATAAAAAGAATTTTGCACATGCCTTAAGATCACGTGTCTTTGCTGGAGAAGATAGCCATGATTATCGAAATCGTCGAAATCATGACACTTTAATCGTATCTCACGGTGATCAACACATGATGTCACAAAGAGCAAGTTCTATGGTATTTTCACATTTTCGACATATGCGTACTTATCGTGGTGAAGGTGCAATGTATACGTGTTCTTCTTTTTTATCATCTCTTGGTAATCATCCTAAACATTGTTTGGTAGTAGGTCAAGAAAATGGACGGGTAAAATTGATTAATATGTGGAATACAGAAGAAATTATGAATATGGACGCACATACTTCATCGATTGATGTATTACGAACTTCGCAAGATCAACGATTAATATTGACAAACGGAGCGGATGGCGAAATGAAACTATGGGATACAACAAGACCTGTTATGACTGGTAATATTACGAAACCAACTGGTTTAAAACTGCATGCCACTTTTCAAGATTGTTACAATCCACAATTTAGTCATGGTAACAAATCTATTGTTTCTTCACATATAATCCATGAAAGCAATAGTATGCAAGCTGCCATACAAATAGGACAAAGGTATCGAACTACGATACATGACATTGAAACAAAAACACCTATTCATATATTAGAAGATATGAATGGTACCACGTCGTACCGTAGTGGTAGTTGTTGTTTTCATCCATTAGACAAACAAGTCTTTTGCGATGGTCAATTGTGGGATTTGAATTCCAATACAATTATACATCGATTTGATCGTTTAGGTAACGAAGGCAATGCTGTGTTTCATCCACGACGTGCAGAACTAATAATAGATCAAGCGATTTGGGATTTAAGAATGTTAAGTTCAACTACAAATAAAGGTACATCTAAATTATTAAAAGTAGTTTCAGCTTTGGAAGATTCAATCAGTACATTTAGTGCTTGTGGCGATGCATTTTATACGTATAAAATAAATCAACATGAAAGTTCGGGACGTTCAATGAATCAAGTTGTACGTGTCTTAGATGGATTGAAATACGATGATATTGGGCAACCGATTGAATTAGAAGATTATTATGCTAGATCGTTGGCAACGGATTTGAAAGACGACTACATTGCTATCACAATTGATCAATCTTTTTCACGTTCCGAAGCATCGTGTGTAAAATTGTATGAAGTAGGTCGAAGAAAACCAAACGAAAACGATAGCGATGTAGATGATGCACAAAGCGATGATGAGCAAGCAGATATCGATGAACAAGAAGATGAATTTGGTTTTGATGATGGTGATGATATGTATTACGGTGGTGGTCTTCTTGACGCAGAACCCGACTTGGATGATTTTTTGTTTGGATGAAAATTTAATCAAACATGGAATATATTATATAATATTAAATCATAAATATATCATACTAGAGAGGTGTGCACTACGTGTACAATATACAATATGTAGTGTACAAAACACGTACAACCAAGTTAATTTAAAAATTAAAATTATTACCATGATATATATTTTAATCTACTTCTTCTGATGCCATCCTTCTCTTCTTTGACACATTCTCTTCCACACCACCACTGCCGCTTTCTTCGTCATTACTCTCCATGTCTAATGCACCTCTTTTCAAACACAAAAAATCTAATAAATATTTCGTTTCATTACCCATCAAAGTCAATGTATTTTTTTGTGTACTAACACTTTTTTGTAAAGAACGCAAACATCTTAAATATACCGATGTAGATCTACGAATGGTAGGACCATGGACACGAAACACATTCATACACCAAATTAATACATATTCTAAATGTGTAGTACGCAGCAACATGGATGCTAAACATTCCAACATTTCATGAACAAACATAATTGGTATTGTTTTAGCTACGTCTGGTATATTTTTTAATGGTACCGACAAAAGAGCACGAATTAAAACATTCCTTTCACTTAAATGAAGTGCAACAAGAACAGCTTTACCAAATTCATTTTTACTCAACAATTTATCTACTGTCAAAGGTGTAATTTCTTCTGTCAATTCATAAGGAGCAAATGCAGAATCATCTCGCAAACTGTACACTACCATTCCTTCTGTTGTAGCAGCACACCATGATCTACCAGTTGGTGAAAATCGTACACTTTTACTACGAATTTCAGGTGCTGTTTGTCTGTTTCCACCTTTTCCACGTTTTGCACCAGGCATTGTCATATCTACTTTACCTAACCCTTGGTCTTCTTCGTCGTCGGCTAAATCTTCCAAATTGCCAGCTTCAGTCATATTTGCACTGTTCAAAAAATTTAATACACCATCCAATGAACGATTGTGACTGAGTTGAAATTTTTTTAATAAAACTTTTTGTACGACGTGATAAATACAAACATATTTACTTCTACCACCTGCAAGAACACAAGTACCATCAGCAGTGTAACAAATAGTAGTAAAACATTTGCCTTGTGCCGATGAAGTGGCAGATCGCTTGTCTGATCTCCTTCTGCCACCTGTAATATCTCTTCTTCCTTGAATGTATCCAGTTTGTTTTCCTTCTTTAATATCCCAAAATGTGATCGCACCGTCTAAACTCGTAGAACAAATTTGTTGTCCGTCCGGACGATACGCTACAGCCAATACATCACTTTTATGTTTAAATTTATCCATAGGTACAGTCGATTTGTATGGTTCCCACACATTCACCATGCCATCCCATGATCCTGACACTAACATGGGTTCAGAAGGACTCCATGACAAACTACTGATTGGACCTTCGTGACCAGTCAATACATCTAATAATTGACCATTTCTCATCGACCATAAATAAATTTCATATGGTTCCATAGCACCCGCACATATTACTTCACCATTTCCATCAACCGCTAAACATAACAATTGCGAGGTACGTTCAGAAGGTGTTCGCATCGTACGAAAATTTTTGTACCTTGCTAAATCAAACGCACGTACTGTACCATCCAGTGAAGCGGTAACAATAGCTTGACCTGTTTCACCAAATGCAAATTCAATAGCTGTAATTGGACCGTCGTGATCGTCGAACGTTACGAAACAAAATCCAGTTTCTGCATTCCATAACTTTACTTTACTGTCATCTCCACCCGTAGCTAATAATCTTCCGTCAGGTGAATAGGCAACTACATTCAAATCATAGAAATGTCCCTGTTGTTTCAATACGTATGATTCCGATCTCCATTCCCATACAAGTAATTGACCCAACGGTGCTGAACCAAAAGCAAGCCATTCACCGCTGTCGTTAATCGATACTGTACTAATTTCATGTTGTGATATAGACAACGTATGAATATTTGTACAACCTGGCATATCATACAAACCAAAGATACCGGAATCTAAACCCACTACTAGTAACGAGGAGGCTCTTTGATACGTCACACATGTTATTTTAGCATGATCTAATTTAATGAAATGTTTTTTGTCTAATTTCCAAGTACCACCACCTAAACGTGGTGTAGGTCCTTCTTTACTTTCCATTTTTTCATATTTTTTTAACATGAAATCAAACTCGTCGTCCGAATCTTCTTCGCGAATTGCTGAAGTACGGGTATCTGCTTTGCCACTGTGACGATGTATCACGTTTGCATCCATTTCTTTAGTTGGTGGCTCCCATCTCCATTCAAAAACAGCTGCGTCACGACTTATTGTATACGCAGATTTACCGTCGTCTCCCCAAAAAACACCAACTAATTCATCACGATGTCCAGCAAACGTCACTGGAACAAATCCAATTTTCTTTTCTGGGTACAACGAGTAGACACGTGCCGTCATATCTTTGCTGCCTATTAAAAAATAACGTGAATCTTGTCGCCAATCTATACAAGTTGTACGATCGTAATTTCCAGTATACACACGATGAAGTACAAAGGGTGAAAATTCACGATCACGACCGGGAGATCGCCATACTTGTACTTTATTTTCATGTGTGACGGCAAAAAATTTACCGTCGCGACTGAATTGACATGATATTACAGGTGATTTAAAATTAAAACGATACAATACGGTCCGTCTTGGATAATCTACGCACAACGCACGTCCGTCATCGTCGATGACTAAAAGTAGTCGACCTTCTGGATCCAGTGCCATACAAGCAATATTTTTGCGTGATTCAAATGGCAAGGTCTGTGTTGTGTGTTGCACTAAATCAAAGGCTGACACACGATTGCCAACAGCAGACAACAAGACGTCATTGTGTGATGTGGCTTGTTCGTTGATCATAGTAGTAGTAGATTGAACTCCAGGTGCAAATAATACATTGCCACATTTATGAACGGTTCCACAAAGCTTGTCAAATTTGTAATCTAATAAACCACCACTCATTGTTTTATATATATCTTATTTGGATCTAAGATGGTGCTTTAGTTGATTGGATGAGAATCACAATATAAAATCGGAGGGAAGTCGAAAGAGAAGAGAACTTTTTTTAGTCAACTTTTTTATCGAGAGCCAATCGTGCAATCGAAAAAAACATGTCCTATTCATCCTCCGACGATGAAGAAGATACCAATGACTACACTACTGCCAATCAATCGACTTCCTCCTCTTCCTCCTCTTCTAAATCGACGTCCAATAATCGAAATCGTTCCAATGGTACTGAAGAAGAATATCGACGTGACGTCAAACAAAGAAAAACTAAATACAGCAGAGATCCATTAGACAACAACGAAGCATCAAAAAACAAAAAAAGAAGTAAGAATCACGGTGGTGTAGCCCGGCGTGAACAGAGAGAGCAACGTGCGATGGAAAGAAAAATGCCAAAATCAGACGATCCTAAACTTCAAGCCACACTTCAAAGACAAGAACTTCATTACCAAGATGCCGAAGAAAATGCTGCAAGAGCAGAACTTCTTCTGCCAGAAGAAGTAGGTGTTTTAGAAGCAGATGGTGAAATGGAAAAAACATACAAATTCAAACAGACTGAAATTAGAGCTGCGGTCAATGTCTTGACTACTCGTAAGATCTTTGATTTGAAATTACCTGAATACGGTCCGTACACGGCTATTGATTATACAAGAAGTGGACGTCATTATATATTAGGTGGACGTAAAGGTCATCTTGCAGTAATAGATGCACAAACCAATGCTTTGTTGAGTGAAGTACATGTGCGTGAAACGATTCGTGACGTCTCTTTCTTGCATGACTTTACTATGTATGCTGTAGCGCAACGTAAATATGTCTATATTTACGATCAACACGGTGTTGAACTTCATTGTTTACGACATCATATCGAACCAACACGTATTGAATTTTTGCCGTATCATTTCTTAATGGTATCTACTGGACGCACCGGTTTTATTAAATGGCAAGACACTTCGACTGGACAATTAGTGACTGAAACTAGAACTAAACTTGGAAAATGTCAAGTGCTTCGACAAAATCCATTTAATGCTTGTGTATCTGCTGGTCATGCAAATGGTACGGTAACTATGTGGGCACCATCTATGGCTACACCACTGGTTAAAATGCTGTGTCACCGTGGTCCTGTCATGTCGATTGGACACGATTCTACTGGCAAATACATGGTGACTACTGGTCTTGACAAACAAATGAAAGTGTGGGATATTCGTATGTTTCGTCCATTGCATAATTATTATACTTCTACACCCGGCACATCTATCGATATAAGTCAAAAAGATATGATTGCAGTATCGTATGGAAGTCATGTACAAATATGGAAAGATGGATTACGTACCAAACAAAAAAGTCCATATATGAAACACATCACACCTGGAAATCCAGTGAGTCGTATTCGATTTCGACCGTACGAAGATGCATTATTAATTGGACATCAATCGGGTGTTGCATCTATTGTTGTACCTGGTAGTGGTGAACCAAATTTTGATTCATATTCTGCGAATCCATTTGAAACAAATAAACAAAGAAGAGAAAATACAGTACAAAATTTGTTAGATAAATTACAACCTGAAATGATACAATTAGATCCAAACAATATTGGTCGAGTTGATCGTACACCACAAGAAATTTTAAATGTAGAACGTAAAAAAGCACACGATGCGAATATGGCATCGATACAAGCGAATAAAAAAGTTGTGAAAAAAACAAGAGGTAGAAATAAATTGGGTAAACGAATTAAAAGAAAAGCTAGAAATATTATTACGAAAGAACGAATGTTAATGGCGGAACAGAAAGAGAAAAGGAAAAGAGAAGGGGTGGAAGGGAACAATGGAAATGGTGGTGATGTTGGTGATGGTGGCAAGAAAGCCAAATTTGGTGATGCGTTGTCAGTGTTTTCAAATTTGAAAAAAAAAGCAACACGATCAAGAACAACTAAATGAGAGAATGCCAAAGAACGAGAATCAATATTTTTGTTACGGCTGGATCTCGTAGTAACGTACGGTACGGAGACTTCGATATGCCGCCTAAAATAAAATAGCTACACCCTTCAGTTTTCACTAGTAATTTTGTAATTGTCTAAAGACTCCATTTGTGAATTGCAGAAGAAATCTGATAATT
>MDTF01012773.1_pt1 | contig 10294 bp, 7 predicted proteins | sample 811191 | NCBI WGS metagenome assembly MDTF01 (sample SAMN05326649, study PRJNA326480) | marine metagenome | isolation source: seawater | place: Southern Ocean | collected 2011 | reverse complement strand
CGCCAGCGCATAGGAATTGCGAGAGCATTGTATCGAAGACCTAAAGTGCTAATTTTAGATGAGGCAACTAGTGCGCTAGATAATCTTACTGAAAAAGAAGTGATGAATGAAGTACACAAAATCAGTAAAAATATTACTATTATTATGATTGCACATCGTTTGAGTACTGTAAAAAATTGTGATAGAATTTATCTTTTAGAGAATGGTAAGCTTAAAGAACAAGGTACATTTGATGAATTGATTAATCTCAACAATCAGTTTCGTGATAATGCTAAGGATATTTAAAAAAATTAATAATGTTAAAAAATTCTTCTATATTAATAACCGGTGGAACGGGATCTTTTGGTCAAACTTTTGTACCTCTGACACTTAAGAAATATAACCCCAAACGTTTAATTATTTTTTCACGCGATGAAATGAAACAATGGGAGATGGAAAAAAAATTTAAAGATGATGATAGAGTACGTTTTTTTATTGGTGATGTGAGAGACAAGGACCGTCTTCATCGAGCCTTAAATGGAATAGACTATGTTGTTCATGCAGCTGCAACTAAGATTGTTTCAACTGCAGAATATAACCCTTTTGAGTGTGTTAAAACTAATATCAATGGGGCAATGAATCTTATTGATGTTTGTATTGATCAGGGTGTAAAACGTGTAGTAGCACTTTCAACAGATAAAGCTAGTAGCCCTATAAACCTGTATGGTGCAAGCAAACTAGCATCTGATAAATTATTTATTGCAAGTAATTCATCCTATGCAGGTGGCCACAAAACGTCTTTTGCTATTGTACGTTATGGAAATGTGATGGGCTCACGTGGTTCAGTAATTCCATTTTTTATATCCATAAAAGATCAAAATACGATGCCTATAACTGATGAACGTATGACACGTTTTATGATATCACTTCAGCATGGTGTAGAGTTAGTTTGGCATACCTTTGATGACATGATAGGGGGCGAAATTTATGTTAAAAAAATTCCTTCCATAAAGGTTGTAGATATTGCGAGTGTGATTGCACCAAAAGCTGAACACAAAATCATTGGCATTCGCCCAGGTGAAAAACTACATGAGCAGATGATTAGTTCAGAGGACTCCGATTATACTTATGAATATCCTGAATATTATAAAATCCTACCTCAAATAAATGATTGGTCAGAAGACAACAAGAGAACAAAGGGTGGTGTGAAAGTTGCCACAGGCTTTGTCTATAGTAGTGATAAAAATTTAGAATGGATGACTAAAGCCGAACTTAAGACTTGGGTTGATAGTAACAAAGATTATATAGGCAAAATTTAGAACATGATACCTTATGGTCGTCAAGAAATTACAGAAAGTGACGTAGCTGAGGTTCAAAAAGTTTTAAAATCAGATTTTTTAACACAAGGCCCAACAGTTCCAAAGTTTGAAAAATCAATCGCTAATTATTGTGGTGCATCCAATGCTGTTGCGGTGAATAGTGCAACAAGCGCATTACATATTGCTTGCCTTGCTCTAGGACTTAAATCAGGTGATTATTTATGGACATCACCAAATACTTTTGTCGCTAGTGCTAATTGTGGCCGTTATTGTGGTGCAAACATCGATTTTGTTGATATTGACCCAAAGACTTACAATATGAGTGTTGATGCATTGTCCATTAAATTAGAACAAGCAGAAAAAAAAAAGAAATTACCTAAAATTGTTGTACCAGTACATTTTGCGGGCCAACCTTGTGATATGCCTGCTATTCATGAATTATCCAAACGTTATGGTTTTAAAATTATAGAAGATGCCTCTCATGCAGTTGGCGCATCCTATAATAAAATTAAAGTTGGCTCTTGCACTCATAGTGACATTACAGTCTTTAGTTTTCATCCAGTAAAAATTATTACTACTGGAGAAGGTGGTATGGCACTTACTAACAATGAAGACTTTGCTAATAGAATGCTTAGATTACGCGCTCATGGTATAACAAACGACCAGGCACTAATGCAACAACGTCCACAAAATGAAATCTGGAACTACCAACAGATTGAGCTGGGTTTTAACTATAGAATGAATGATATTCAAGCTGCATTAGGATTGAGTCAAATGAAACGCTTAGATGATTATGTCAAAATTAGACATGAACTTGCAGAAGTTTATGATAGAGAATTTAGCAACTTACAAATTACAACCCCCTTTCAATCTCCAGGAGTTTATTCCAGCTACCATCTTTATCCCATAAGGATTAAAGAAATTACAAAAGTTGCAATTCAGCAAAAGATTTATGAAAAACTAAGAAAAGATTCTATTGCTGTTAATTTGCATTATATCCCAGTTCATCGTCAACCATATTATGAAAATTTAGGATTTAAGAAGGAAGATTTTCCTGAGTCGGAACAGTTTCATCGTGAGGTTATTAGTTTGCCTATGTTTCCATCTCTTACAAATCAACAACAAGATAGTGTTATTCAATCTTTAGTCACTGAAATAAAAAAAATATGAAAAAAAAGCAAAAAGAGATTTTCTTAGAATCAGAGGGTAATAGCTGGTTTGATCGTAATCATAAAGCTATTCAAGAACGTGAAATTAACTTGCAGTTCCCGATTGTTCAAGGACTGTCAAAGTGTCTGGATAAAAAAGCTCCTAATGGAAATAAACAACTGCTTGAAATTGGTTGTGGGGAAGGAAAGACTTTGCATTGGATAGCGGAGAACTTTGGGCTTCAGTGTTATGGTGTTGAACCTTCAGAAAAAGCAGTAGAGCTAGCTAATACAAAAGATGTTCAGGTTATTAGAGGAACCGCAGATGTTTTGGATTTTGAAGATAAAAAATTTGATTTTGTGGTGTTTGGAGTTTGTCTGTATCTTTGTGATCGAAGCGACCTGTTTCAAATTGCAAAAGAAACAGATCGAGTCTTAAAGCAAAATGGCTATATTATTATAAGAGATTTTTATTCTCCCAAACCATTTGCACAGGAGTATCATCACCGTCCAGGTATTTTCTCTTATAAAATGGATTATAGAAAATTATTTGACTGGCACCCTGATTATGAGTGTTTTTTTCATGAAATTGATAAAGGTCATGTAGAAGGCCTTAGTGATGATCCGAGCAAATGGACGGCTACCTCTATTTTGAGAAAAAAAAGTTCAAATGAATAAATTAGCTCTAGGCACAGCTCAATTTGGCTTGAGTTACGGCATAGCGAACCAATTTGGTCAGATAAATTTTTTAGACGCAACAGATATTCTTCGACTAGCAAAAAAAGCAAATATTGATCTAATTGATACAGCCATTACATATGGTGATAGTGAAAAAGTTATAGGCAAAACTGGTATTTTGAATTTTAATTTTGTTTCCAAGCTGCCCGCAGTTCCAGAAAACTGTGAAGATATAGATTGTTGGGTAGAAGATATGGTGCAAAATTCGTTAAAACGTCTTGGTATTAAATCTCTTTACGGCTTATTGATACATCGATCTGAAAATCTTTTAGGTGACTTAGGTAAGAAGTTAATTGACGCACTTTATCGAATTAAATCTAAGGGTCTTGCAAAAAAAATAGGTATTTCGATTTACGATCCTTCTGAAATTGATCAAGTAATAAATTCAGTTAAAATTGATATTGTTCAAGCTCCATTGAATGTAATTGATCGACGGCTTGAAACTAGTGGTTGGCTATCAAAGTTACATCAAGCCAATGTTGAGATTCATACACGTTCAACATTTCTTCAGGGACTATTATTGATGCCACGTTGTAAAATTCCTTTGAAATTTAATCGCTGGAAAAATATTTGGGATCAATGGTACTTAGGTTTAGAAAAAAATAATTTGAGTGCTGTTCAAGCATGTTTATCGTACCCATTATCATTGCCTGAGATTGATCGCATTGTGGTTGGTGTGGATAGTATGGATCAATTCAAAGATCTTATTACAATATCTCAATCAAAGCAATTAAAACAAGAATGGTCATTCATGATTTCAAATGACAAAACATTAATTAACCCTTCTAATTGGAGCTCACTTTGAAAACTCAAAGCTTTGAAAAGATAAACAAGAATACTAAACTTAATATTCGTTTTGTTACAAAAGAAGATGAACCATTGTTGTTAGATTGGGCAAACGACCCAATGGTTCGTAAAAATGCCTTTAATATAGAAATGATATCAGCCAGTGTTCATCGTCAGTGGTTTTATCATCGGTTAAATGACAAAAAAAATTGTAAATTTTATATAGCTGAGAATGAAGAAGGATTACCTGTTGGACAAGTTCGATTAGATAAAAAATTTGATAAATGGTACATAAATTTTTCTTTAGCCAATTTTTTTAGAGGAAAAAAATTAGGTTCTGTTTTACTTGAAACAGTATTTGATAAATTTAAAGATAAAGAAAAAATTGAATTTATTGCTGAAGTTAAACAGGGTAACATTGCATCGTGTAGAGTTTTTGAAAAAATTGGATTTATTAGAACCCAGACTGATATAAATAAAATTGTTTTTTTCTATAATTTGAAAAAAAATTTCATGGTTGTGGGTGGTGGTTTTGGACAAATACCTGCAATTTTAGCAGCCAAATCTCTTGGCTTGAATGTAATAGCTGTGGATAGAGATTCAGATGGAGTTGGAATGAAATTAGCTGACATAGCATTACCAATTGATGTACTAGATATAAATTCAATAGTTAAAGTGGCACGAAATTATTCAGTTGTTGGTGCTTTAACAATGCAAAGTGATATTGGTATACCAGCTGTTGGAGCTGTAATAGATGAGCTTAAATTGAAAGGTGCAGGTCGTGAAATAGCAGATCGTTGTAGTAATAAAATACTAATGAGAAAAGCTTTTGAGCGCTCTAATATTCCACAACCCATATTCATAGTAATTAAGTCAGTAGAAGAAGCTATTGATGCAACCAATCAGATTGGCTTTCCTTGTGTTATGAAAGCACCTGATAGTTCTGCAAGTAGAGGGATTATTCGAGTTAATAATCAAAATGAGGTGCCCCATGCTTTTAATGAGGCAAGTAGTTTTTCAAGATCAAATCAACTACTTGTTGAGGAGTATATTGAAGGACTTGAGTTTGGTGCTCAGGCATTTAGCATTGAAGGTGAGTGTGAAATATTGTTGATACATGATGATGAGATGAGCTCTCCACCCCACATGATACCTTTAGCTCATTCATTCCCTTCAACTCTTCCTAAACAAGCCCTTAGTAAGGCTGAAGAAGCTATTAAAGGTTGCCTAAAAGCGTTGGAGATTTCTGACGGGCCATCAAATATTGATTTGATAATTGATAAAAGTGGAATTCCTAGAATTATTGAAGTAGGTGCTCGAATTGGTGCAACTTGTTTACCTGAATTAGTATTGCATCATAAGGGAATTGATTTTACTCGTGCAGCAGTACAAGTAGCTTGTGGCATGAAACCTGAATTAAGTTCTAACATATCACAACCTTGTGCAGCTTTTATTCTTGTATCACGGAATGATGGAGTAATGAAAAGTTGTAAAATTTCTGAAGATTTGAAAAATGATCCTAATATTATAGAATGGGAGGTAACAGCTAGTCCTGGAGATACCGTTTCTTGCTTAAGAAAAGGGACAGATCGTATAGGAAAAGTAGTTGTTAAGGGCAATAGTTCAAAAGAAGCTCTAAATCTTGCTCGTGATTTTAATCTTGCTTTTAAGCTTGATGTTTATAAAAATGACAAATCTCAATAAAAAATGTTTAAAATAGGAACACAATCGATAGGAATAAGTGCTACACCCTTTGTTATTGCGGAAATGTCGGGCAACCACAACCAATCGTTGGATCGTGCACTATTGATAGTAGATGCTGCTGCTGCTGCTGGTGCGCATGCGATAAAATTACAAACTTATACAGCTGACACTATGACTTTAGATCTTAAAGGAGGTGAATTTTTTATTGATGACCCCAAGTCTTTATGGAAAGGTCAAGCAATGCATGATTTGTATAAGATAGCTTATACACCATGGGAATGGCATGAACCTATCATGAAGCATGCAAAATCTAAAAACTTATTATGTTTTAGCTCACCATTTGATGAATCGGCAATTGATTTTCTGGAAACTTTAGATGTTCCTGCTTACAAGATTGCTTCTTTTGAGTGTATTGATTTACCTTTGATTAAAAAAGCTGCAAGTACAAAAAAACCATTAATTATTTCAACAGGCATGGCTTCAATTACTGAGATTAGTGAGGCGGTTGATGTCGCAAGGAATGCTGGCTGTGAAAATTTAGTTTTACTTAAGTGTACAAGCACATACCCAGCCTCACCAGAAAATAGTCATTTACGAACTATTGCCCATATGCGTGATTTATTTGGTTGTGAAATTGGTTTATCAGATCATACTTTAGGCATAGGTGCCGCTGTTGCCGCTGTTGCATTTAGTGCTACCGTCATTGAAAAACATTTTACTTTATTGAGGTCAGATGGAGGTGTTGACTCAACTTTCTCATTAGAACCAGCTGAAATGGCAGCTTTGGTTACAGAGACTAAGCGTGCTCATCAAGCTCTTGGTGAAATTCGTTATGGACCAACAGAAGTTGAGAAAGATGCACGTTTAAGAAGACGTTCACTTTATATTGGAGAGGACATGAGAGCTGGTGAACTTCTCACAGTAAAAAACCTTCGTCGTATTCGACCAGGAAAAGGATTGTTACCAAAATACTATGAGATGTTGTTGGGTAAACGGGTTAAAATTGATGTTTCAAAGGGTACACCAGTATCTTGGGATTTAATTTTAGATTAGTGAAATCTTTTAATTTCAATTACAGATAATTTTTTTGATTAAACAAAAATATTATCTGATCACATCTTATGACGAGAATACTTGGAAATTTGATCGTCCAGTAATTTTTCTAGGTGAATGGTGTCGTTTATATAATCGAAAACATATTTTGAAGGAAATGGATGCTATAGTTTCAAATCCTTATGGATTAGAATATTCCAAGAGAGACTCCGATTTTTCCGAAACATTAATGCTAGAAAAGAAAATTTTTCCTAAATTTTCTCAATTGATTAATAAACATCATGGCACACAGTATAGTGAGAGATTTTGGATGATTCTTTTAGGTCCTTGGTTTAAATTTATTATAAAAGATTTATTTTTTCGTATAAATTCCATTAATAAGTGTCTGTCATCGCACAAAATATCTGGTACCACTAGTTATGATTGTGAAAAATACTTATTAACACCAGCCACTTGGGATATAGCAGTAAATATGGACCAAGATGTTTGGAAGACTAATGTGATATATTCTCGTATTTTAAATTTATTAGAAAACAAAAGTTTTAACACTGAGATTATTCCATTAAAAAATAATAATACTTCTCAAAATGCTAAATCAATATCTAAAGAAATTGAAAAAAAATCTTTTTATAAAAATTTCTTAAAGGCAGGATTTCAAATTTATAATAAAACATCAAATTATCTTGTTAGAAATGATGATGCATTTATTATAAATACTTTCCTTCCTACAAAAGAAGAGACTAAATTAGAATTAGCTTTAGGACAATTTCCTCAATTTTGGAAGTATAAATGGAGTAAATATAATCAGCCTGAATTTGAAAAAAAATTACCAGATAAATTATTACGTGAAAGTTTGAAAAAACAGTTTTTAGATAAATCTTGTGACAATGTTGAAAACATTATGCGTCATTTATTTTTTGAATTGTTGCCTATTTGTTATTTAGAAGGATTTGAAGATCTTCATAAAATTGTTAAAAAACAACCTTGGCCTAAGTCACCTAAATTTATCTTTACGAGTAACAATTTTTATTATGATGAGGTCTTTAAGCTATATGCAGCTTTAAATGTTGAGGCAGGAAGAAAGTATTATGTCGGACAGCATGGTGGTAATTATGGTACCCAAAGACATAAATCTCCAAGAACAGAGGAGTTAACTGTGGATAAATTTATAACTTGGGGATGGACAGATGGGATGTCACAACATAAGCCAGGATTTGTTTTGAAGAATGCAGGAAAGAAAAAATTAAATTTTAATTTGACAGGAAGTTTACTATTAGTGGAGCATGGTTTTACCAAAAGTGATGCTACTTATGATAAAAAGTTTTTATTTATTGAATATATGAAAAATCAAGAAAAATTTGTAAATCATCTTGATAAAAAGCCGAAAGAAAAACTTATAGTCAGGTTATTTAATATACATTATCAAAGTAAGGAATTTTGTGATGAATTAAGATGGTCTGATTTTGACCCAAATATTAAAATAGACAAGGGTATCAATAAAATTGATACTTTAATTTCAAAAAGTAGATTAATAGTTCACAGTTACGATTCTACAGGAATTTTAGAAACTTTATCTGATAATATTCCAACTTTAGCTTTTTGGGGACCTGAAGTCACTTTATTGGATAGCGCCAAACCATACTATCAGTTGCTTATTGATGCTGGAATTGTTCATTTATCACCCAAATCTGTTGCTGATAAGATAAATGAGATTTGGGATGATATTGATAGTTGGTGGAAACAAAGCAATGTGCAAAACGCTAGAATGCAATTCTGCCATCGTTATGCAAAAAAAAGCCAAAACCCTGTAACTGAATTAAAGCAGATCTTATTGTCATAAAAAATTAAACATTATAAAAGTGTAGTTGACACAAAGTCATATCCAAGAAGTTAGAAAACAATTTTGCAAACTTTATGCTAAAATAAGTCCAAATCCTATATCTGAAATTAAACAGATTTTATTGTCTTAAAAAAAAAACACTATAGAATAATATTGATATATTAAACTCATTAACAAAAATAAATAATGAAAATAGTAGCATTAGTACAGGCAAGAATGGCTTCAACTAGGTTGCCAGGAAAAGTATTGAGATCCATTGTTGGTAAACCAATGATAGAATTACTTTTAGCTCGCTTATCTCAATCTAGAGAGTTGAGTGAAATTGTTGTTGTAACTTCTGTGGCTCCTGAAAATGACAAACTGCAATCAACTGTAGAGTCTTTAGGATATCGATGCACAAGAGGCAGTGAAAAAAATGTTTTAAATAGATTTTATGAATCAGCTAAATTTATTGGCGCAGATATTGTTGTGCGTATTACTGCAGATTGTCCTTTAATTGATCCTGCACTAATTGATCAATGTATTAAGGGTCTTAAAAAATTTAATGTAGATTATTTTTCAAACACAGATCCAGCAACTTATCCAGATGGATTGGATATTTCAGTTATGACATTTAAATCACTTGAACGCGCGAACAATGAAGCAGTCTCTAAATTTGATGAAGAGCATGTAACGCCTTATATTCGAAATTCAAAAAGTTTCTTAAAATCATCAATACAACATAATGAGGATTTATCTAATTTAAGATGGACGGTTGATGAGCCAGAAGATTTAATTGTAGTTACCAATATATTTGAGCATTTTTCACCAAATATAGATTTTAATTGGCTTCAGGTATTAGAGTTGCAAAAGCTAAAGCCTGAGCTGTTTTTAGAGAACCAAAAAATTAAAAATAATGAGGGTGCTCATTTAGGTACGGGACAAAAACTCTATAAAAGAGCTAAGAAAATTATACCTGGAGGTAATATGTTACTGTCTAAAAGACCAGAAATGTTTTTACCTGAAAAATGGCCAGCTTATTTTAGTAAAGCAAAAGGTTGTAAGGTTTGGGACTTAGATGGAAATGAATTCATCGATATGTCGATTATGGGTATTGGAACCAATACACTGGGGTATGGTCATCCGGAGGTAGATGAAGCGGTGATGAAAACAATTAAAGATGGCAATATGTCAACTTTCAATTGTCCAGAAGAAGTTTATTTAGCAGAAAAATTAATTGAAATTCACCCATGGGCTAACATGGTTCGATTAGCACGAAGTGGTGGGGAGGCTAATGCTATCGCAGTTCGTATTGCGAGGGCTGCTTCTGGTCGTGATAAGGTAGCAATTTGTGGATATCATGGTTGGCATGACTGGTATCTCTCAGCTAATTTGAGTAGCGATAAAACATTAGATGGCCATTTATTGCCTGGTCTTGAACCCAAAGGTGTGCCACGTAATTTGAAAGATACAGTGTTCCCCTTCAATTATAACCGGTTTGATGAATTAGAAGCTTTGGTTAACGTCCATGATATTGGTGTTATTAAAATGGAAGTTGTTCGAAGTATGGGCCCAGAGGATAATTTTTTACAAAAAGTTCGTCAATTTGCTACGGAGAAAGGGATTGTACTAGTTTTTGATGAGTGCACTACAGGGTTTAGAGAAACCTTTGGAGGTTTGCATAAGAAATATGGTGTAGAGCCTGACATGGCCACCTATGGGGCCACGGCAAAGGCACTGGAGACTGG
>MDTF01003101.1_pt1 | contig 10294 bp, 9 predicted proteins | sample 811191 | NCBI WGS metagenome assembly MDTF01 (sample SAMN05326649, study PRJNA326480) | marine metagenome | isolation source: seawater | place: Southern Ocean | collected 2011 | reverse complement strand
GTAGCTTTAGAATTAATCTATACTGATTTAAAATTATTTATCTAAATGTACTTACAAAAAATTAACCTCAAAAATAAATATGCATTAATAACAGGTGCTGGTAAAGGCTTGGGCAAAGCCTGTTCGATTGCATTAGCAGAAGCAGGAGCAACAATTATTGCATTAAGTAGAACTCAATCTGATCTTGATAAACTTGAAAAAAAAATAAGAAAGATAAATGGTAAAATCATTAAAATTAATTGTGATGTAATGGACTACAAAAAATTAAAAGAAAAGCTAGATAAGATCAAAATCATAGATATTTTAGTTAATAATGCTGGAACAAATATCCCAGAACCTTTTGATAAAGTCAAACAAGAAAGCATGAACTACATAGTAGATTTAAACCTCAAAGCTGCATTCAACGTTGCTCAATTAGTTGTAAAAAAAATGTTAAAGAATAAAAAAAGAGGTGGGTCAATTATTAATATGTCATCTCAACTTGGTCATGTTGGAATGGTAGGTAGAAATGTTTATAACATGACAAAATTTGGAATAGAGGGTTTAACAAAAGGAATGGGTGTAGAGCTTGCTAAACACAATATAAGAGTAAACACCGTAGCCCCTACTTTTGTAGCAACACCAATGGTTAAAAAGTTTTTTAAAAACAAAAAATTCAAAAAGTTAGCTTTGAGCAATATACCAATGGGTAAATTGGCAACCGAAAGTGATGTGGCAACCAGTGTTTGTTTTTTAGCTTCATCAGCTTCTTCAATGGTCACAGCCACATCAATCCTAGTAGACGGTGGATGGACTGCAAAATAATATATAAATTAATTTTATTAGTAGTATTTTTTTACTCAACTCAAACATACGCCGTAGAGTTTAAGGGTAAATTCATTCAAGGCCACTATATCATTGGTAAAACAAAGTCTGATTCAAAAATTATTATAGATAAAAGAAATGTAAAAGTTTCAAAAGATGGCTATTTTGCTTTTGGTATTGAAAAGGATCGAAAATTAGACATTGTAATTATTGAAGATAACAAAACAACAGTCAAAAAGATTCAAAAACGAAAATATAATATTCAAGAAATTGAAGGTTTACCTAAAAAGAAAGTTACACCACCTGAAGAGTTTTATGCACGAATTAAACGAGAGAATAAATTAATTGCAGAAGCTAGAGAGATCGACAGTGACTTACAATTTTTTAAAGAAAAATTCATTATCCCTGTTGATGATGCAATAATTACAGGTGTTTATGGAAGCCAAAGAATTTTAAATGGCATACCTAAATGGCCTCATTACGGTTTAGATTTTGCTCAAAAAAAAGGCACCCCTGTTAAAGCAATGAATAATGGAATTGTTACTTTGGCTGAGAAAGATTTATTTTATACGGGTGCTACCTTAATATTTGATCATGGTCATGGAATTTCAACTCTATATATGCATATGAATGAAATTTTTGTAATTGTGGGTGACCATGTTAAAAAGGGGGATATTATTGCAACAATTGGAACAACGGGAAGGTCAACTGGACCTCATCTGGATATCAGACTTAATTGGTTTGGTACTAGACTAGACCCTGCAACTATATTAAACATCCAACAATGAAAAAAACTTTATTAGAAAAAACAGCAGATAAATTAGTAAACGCATTTATTAACAATAAAATAATAGCACCACTTCCATCAAAATTTACAAATAAATTAAGTGATGCTCAAAAATTAAGAAAACTTTGTGAAAGTAAAATTTCTGAGCCAATAATAGGATTTAAAGCAGCAGGAACAGGAATACCTGTAATGAAAAAACTTAGAGAAAAGAAACCTTTCTATGCGGCTATTTTTAAAAGTAATCTTATAAAAAGTGGTCAAAAAGTTAAAATTAATAAATCTACTTTGGGAATTGAATTAGAGGTTTGTTACCTAATTAAAAAAACATTTTTTTTATCTAAAGGATCAATTACCATGAACAATGTTACTAAATACATCTCTCATATGGCTCCTTGCATAGAAGTTATTGGCTATAGACAACGAAAAAAAGGCATAACGAGTTTTGGTGATTTGTGTAGTGATTTTGGAGCTAATGTGAAATTTATTATTGGAAGAAAACAAAAATATAGAAAGATTAATATTGGGAATTTAAAAACAAATATTTCTAATAAGAAAATTAAGCAAAGTGTAGATGGAAATACCAACACTGTTTATATAAACCCTTTAAATGCACTTCGTTTTGTTCTGAATGAAGTAAAGAAAGAAAAGATTAATCTAAATAAAGATTTCTATGTTTTTACAGGTTCAACTGTCGGTGTTGTGCCAATATTAGGAAATGGGCTTTACAATGGTAGAGTGACCGGCCTAGGCTCTGTTAAAGCAATTATTCATTAGATTGAAGTAATATCCCTAAGTTTTTTATAATCGTACAAATTAGATCTTCATATGATTAAGATATATAAGGGGAATTAGTGAATAACTTTATTTTATTTGGAATTACACTTTTTTGCTGGTCACCCACTTGGTATATAATTAAATTTCAATTAGGCTACGTTGATCCGCTTGTCTCAGTTTTTTATAGATTTTTAATAGCCTCTACTATCATTTTTATTTATTTAATAATTAAAAAAAAAAATTTAAAATTTTCTTTTAAACATCATATATGGTTTTTACTGTTTGGAGTCTGTCTTTATTCTTTTAATTATATTTTATTTTATTTATCAAATACTTTTTTAATCAGTGCTTTTCCTGCAATTGTTTTTTCAACCGTTGTTATAATGAATATTCTAGGAGAAACTTTTTATTTTAAAAAGAAACCTTCTTTAAAAACATTAATTGGAGCAATTATTGGTATGATTGGGATTTTTATCATTTTTAATGATGAGATTTTTAATTTTAGCTTGAATAATGGTACTCATGTTGGTTTATTTTTAGCTTTGCTAGGCACATTTTGCGCATCTACTGGCAACATGATTCATCAAAGAAATTTGGATAAGAATTTTCCATTAGTAGAAACTATTGCTTATGCAATGCTATATGGATCACTTGTAACCCTATTAATTACTCAAATAAAGGGTACTGAATTATTATTTGAACTTAGTTTTAGTTATATAGCTTCATTGGCTTATCTTTCTGTGCCAGGTTCAATATTTGCTTTTATTTTTTATCTGAAGTTACTTGGGAATATTGGACCTGGGAGAGCTGGATATGTAGGTGTGGTTATGCCAGTTCTTGCTTTATCAATATCAACTTTTTTTGAGGGCTTAGAATGGCAGACTGATCTAATTATAGGACTTCCTATATTAATATTTGGTGCAATCCTTGTTATTAATCAAAAAATTAAGACTACAAAATAAGCTTTCTTTAAATAAAGATAAACTTAATTAAACATTATGATAAATTTTTTTATAGATTAACAATAAATTTTAGCAGCTTGGTAATTTGCTGTTATTATCAATCCAGAAATTTGACCATCCCCTATTATGGTTGGCTTTTTTTACAGATTGTATTTTAATACAATTATTATTTATATTTCTTTCTGCAAATGAAATTTGTAATTCATTAGGAACTGTCTTATCTTTTAATCCATAGTAATGAATTTGTGGTATCTCTCTTGTTTTATTTTCGATTGAATAAAAATTCACAGATTTTTTAAGTCTACTGATGTTTAAAATTTTTGATAATTCGTTATGGTTAATATTACCAGCTATAGTTCTAATAGATTTAACATTCACATTTTCTATGCTACCAAGATACATGACGATACCAGCACCACCCGAATATCCAACTAAATGTATTTCTTTATATATCTTAGATAGGTGATGAATAATTTCTTTATAAGAATTTAAAACTTCTAATGAGTATTGCGAGATAGTCCAAATATCCTTATTGCAATTATTACTCCATTCATACTGACAGGGTCTAGCAAGATAGATCACATTATCCTCTCCATCAATTGAAGCCATTCTAAAAGCTAGAGGGTCTGTAGGTGTTGGGTCTGATGAAGGTGTAAATCTATCCACCCATGACATTCCATCACCCTCAACATATATAGTTAATTTTTGATTATTTTTTATTTTTTCTAGTGAATAGATATTAAAAAATTTAGTTGAGTAGATATTTTTGCTAAATTTATTTGAGTTTAATTTTTTTATAAGACTATTTCTTTGATTTGGTGTGGATTGTGAGCAACTTACTAAAAATATAAGAAAGAGTATTAAAAATCTATTCATTTATTGTTAGGGTGTATCAAATAATTTCTCTTTATAAACAAAAAAAAACCAGCCCTTTTTAGGGGGCTGGTTTATAAATTTTATAAATATTAAGTTAATTAAAACTTAGAAACGATTTTGATAGATCCGTAATGACTTATGTACTCATTACCATTTGCTTCAGCTTCATAACCTACATTTAACGAAGCTATATCGTTACCAAAAGAATAACCTAATCCTAATGTAGCTGATAATTCCTCAACTAAAGATGTAGTAGTAAATGCAGTCCCACCACCAGTATAACTGTTTGTAGTGGCAATTGAATTATCACCAAACTCATTGTTTACCGAAAGAGAAATCGTTGGTGTTCCCATATTGGTTACTTTGTGAGCTTTAAGACCAACTGATCCAATTACTGAAGACACATCATCTTGATCAACTTTTAATCTAAGTGAATCACTAGCAGTTGTTGATGTCTCAGTATATGTGTCAGTCGTGATAAATGTTCCAGTAATACTACCAAAAGGAGTTACAAAGTTACCATCACCTATTTCATTCGGAGATCCAACTCCTACTTTTAATGAAAGCTGTTGGCTGTCATAATTACTCGTATAAGACCTGTTCAAACCAGAAACATTAACTAGTCTAGATCCAGTATTATCATTAAGACCGTAAGTTAAACTTCCCTCAACGTAACCCATATCAGTTGCTTTATCACCGTAAACTGAAACTGTGTAACTATCGATAGAGTTTTTTGATTTACCAGTTCCTAAACCAACAACATCAGTTGTAGAAAAAGAAGCAGACAAACCAAGAGTTGATCCATTATCAGTTATTGAGTCAATACCAATGGCAACACCAGAAGTTTCAGCATCATAACCATAAATACTTGCTCCAGCAACTATATCAGTTTCTTGCTCAGTTATTGATCCAAAAGCTTGGATGAAACCAGAGTTTGCACTCATTCCATTACCAGCTGACATACCAGTTACATAAGCATCTCCTGATCTTAAAGAAGCCATTCTGTTCGATACAATTCCTTGTACAGATCCAGTCATTGCTCTTGTAGCACCAGTTGAACCAGTAATTCCATCAGATTGAGGAGCAGTTTGTAATGCAAATGCTTTTGTATCAGCAGTTCTGTCAGATCTAGCAGTATCTCTTAAAGCTGAGTCTACAGCAGTTAGTAGAGCACTATCAGTGGCTGCAGCAGCCATAACTTGGCTTAATGATTTCGATTCATTAGTTCTGACTTTAAGATCAGCTGCAATATCAAGTACAGTTCTCTCAGTAGCAGTTATAGATATATCTTGAGCAGTAGTTACGACAGCAAAATCAGTCAAAAGGTTAGATCTTACAAAGAAGTCTCCTTGCTCAGTAGTTGTCATAGAGTCATCATCACCATCAATAAGCTTGATTGTTCCAGAAGTAAAGTTTGAGAAAGGAGTTACCGTGACACCCGCTGTTGCAACAACAACACCATCAGCAGATGCTACAGTTGTGGCTGTGTCGATAACAACATCACCATCACCAATTGTTTTACCTAGTGTAATTTCACCACCAGCAAGTTGAAGTGCACCACCATTTGTACCAGAATTACCAACTATAGATCCAGCAACATCAAAGTGAGTTATTTCACCAGTAGCATTCGTATCAATATCTAAAGTTAATGCCATTACTGTGCCCATAAAATTTGTATCAGCAGCGTCATTAACAGTTACTTCAAGCATTCTTTTTGCTGTTTCACCAATTGCACCAGTAAATGTTACGCCCGTAACGTTAGTAACTTGAAGCGTACCTTTATCATCATCAAGAGTTGTAATTGCTCCAGTTATAGTTTGTGCAGCAGCTCCACCAGTTACCATAGACGGTTGTCCAGTAGCTTCATTTAAAATAATAGCTCCAGTAACGTCACCTTTAAAGAGGATGTTAGCATCCTCTGCACTGTTATTACCACCTAAAATATTAATTGTTGTTGCACTAACATCAGTATTAAATATTGCATCACCACCTACAGTAGCTGAACCAACATTAATAATATCAATAGCTACATCTCCACCAACCACTGAAGCAAAAGTAACAGTATCAGCAGCAGTATTCGCAGTTGTATCTTGGACACTTAAAGTAACAGCATCATTGGCTACAGCTTGGTTAATAGTACCAGTAACAATGAAATCAGCAGCTTGGGCTTCAAAGATTATATCAGCAGAATCACCAGCAGTATTCGCATCGTCACCAATATTAATTGTAGCAGCTGAAACGGCAGCGTCAAATGTAACTGCAACTGTCTCATTATCAGTTGTACCAATATTTATAACATCTAAAGCTGCAACTGAACCAATAGCTTTTTTGAAAGTTGTTAGTTCATCATTAGCAGTAGTTGATGATATATTAAGAGTTACAGTGTTAGTTGCGTTACCATCGATTATTGCATTTATATCTTGAGCTTCATCAACATCATGGTCAACAGTAATTGACGCATCTCCTACAGAACCATTTTGAAATTTAATAACATTGGCAGCATTACCTGCAACAACATCATTTTGAATAAGAATATTTGTGTTAGTATTTACGATAGTAAGTGTGTCATCAATTTCATTATCCTCTAGAGTTATATCACCAGCAAAAGTTATCGTATTTGCAGTTGCGGCAGTACTATCAGTAATTGTAAATGTTGCAACGGCTGTACCAGTAGAAGCAGATGTAATTGAATCGAAATCATTAGTTGTTCCAAAAGTAATATCAGCATTAGTAATAATTGTTCCAGCAACTGTAGTACCATTGGCATCAACAAGCATACCATTTACGTCAGTAGCTGTTACAGCAAAACTATTCTCAACTTCAGTAACAGCAACAGCACCATCGCCTGCTTGTACTGCGTTAGATAAAGGTACAGAAGCAATAGTAACAACGGATGCCACGTAACCAGTTTTCTTTACGAATTTTTTAATTGAACCAACTAAGTCTGAAGTTAATTCTTGATTTTTGTTTATTGTCATTGGTTATTATCCTTTTTCTTAAGTTAACTTATTTATTATAAAATTTTATTCTTCATTAAATATTATAATACTGTTTAAATAATACACCATAATTTAATTATATTATTTATTAATAAAATTAAATTATTATTATTTATTACTAAATTATAATAAATATTGAAGATAAATATCGCATTTTTATTACTTTTATACAACAAAAATTATTATTAAAGATAAAAAAGAGTGTAATATAAATATCACACTGTATAACTAAATATAGCCTTAACAATTAAAATAGATAAAACATCGTCATGATCAATTTTTTAATAAATAAAGATTCGTTAAATAAGATAATTTTACTAACTTGCATTTTTTTAGCACCTTTTGCTTTATCTGCCGAAATAAATACTAAAAAATGGGTTAAACAATGCAACCAAACAAATAAAGAATGTGTAATTGCAATTAAAAAAGAAGTATCCGCTCCAGGTAGTGATAAAAAACAAACATTATCCACCGCCTATATTAGAATAAGTGCACCAACTGCAATAAAAAAAAAAGTTATTTTATATGTAAATCTTCCTTTTAATAGTGACTTAAGAAAAAGACCATTAATTCAAGTTGATAAAAAAGCTATTTCTAATCTATCTTATCGCTTCTGCAATAAAAATGTTGGTTGCTCTTCATTTGCTGAACTTAACGATGAAGCTGTGAGTTTATTTAAATCAGGTAAGGAGTTAATTATAACTATAGGAATTTTTGGCGATAAAGTGAATAAGTTAATTAAATTTCCATTAAAAGATTTTTCTAAATCATACAAGCTTTTAATCAAATAATTTGTGAAAAATAAACTTAGGTTATTAGAAAATTTACTTAATAATAATTTAAAATTAGTAAATTTTTTTCAAACTGATTTAACCAAATACAAAATTTTATTAATAACTATGAAAAGTTATTATCAAAATGAAAACCAGACTATTGAAAAAATAATTGAAAGTCTGCCAAAAGATATCTCTTCAAGAGCGCATCAATTAAATTGCATAACAGATGCAACAATTAAAGGTTATTTAATAAAAGAAACATCTCAATCAGACCTAAGAAAAAAATACCTTAGACCTTCAGGAAACCTCATAAGTGAATTTGAAAAATATCTAAAATTATTTTCAGATAAGTAAAAAATTTATTAATTATATTTGCAAAATATATTTACAACATTCATTTATTTTTATTAATTAGTCGATTACCAAAGAGATAGGTATTATTTATTCTACGACCTTCATACTGATCTTTAAAATCTATCTCATCTGTTTCATGAAAATATGATGAGTTGAATAAAACAGCTCGATTAAATTTATAAGGGATATTTGTGCAATTTGCATTATTGTCTTTTAAGAATTTATAAATCTTTTCACTATTATTATTATAATCTTTGAAGCTCCAATTATCTGGTGCAACTGCGTCATAAACTTTTAACCCACCTGAATTTTTTTTATTATTGTATTCATCTGGCGTGATCCAAAAATTTAAATTATGAGTCGCAAAATCAGCATGAATATTAATTCCTTTACCAAGACTTGAATCATATTTGAATGCCCAAAATTTATTTAATCTATATGGGCCAAATAATTTAGGCAATTTTTGTTGAAGATCAGTTGCGATTTGTAAATGAATTGGACTGATAAAACCTCTATCTGAAAAAGCCCCAAGATATTTATTAAGATATTCTCTATTCCAAACATTTGATACTAAACAAAATTCACGAAGTTCTATTAGCGCTTCGTCTGATAAAAAATTATCAATATACATTATCTGGTTCGAGCTATTTAAATATTCTTCCTCAACAGCCAGCCAATTTTTATTTGGATTAATACAACTTCCTGAAATTTTTTTCGTCTGATAAACATGATCTGACTTAAAAAAAGGCATAAGAGTGTTAGTCTCTTCTGCATTTAATAATATTTTTTTATCAGAATTATCTTTTATTTGAATGTTTTCTTTACGATTTAATATCTCATCACCCATTTTTTGAAATTCATCAAGACCTTCTATTTGATAATTTTTTGAGCTAAGGTATTTTGCTTGTTCCACAGAATGCTTAAAACGAAAAAAAGATATCTTACTTTTAGTAGGTTGTGAGGCTAGACTTAGTTTTAATGCTTTGTTACTTGAGTGGATTGCTTTTTCAAAATTATCTAATTTGGCAACAAAAATATTTGAAATGTTTTGAAATGCCACCGTTGAATTAGGGTTAATTTCAATTGCCCTTTCGTAACAATCTTTTGCTTTTTGATGCTCTCCAATATTAAAAAAAATACTTCCAAGATTATTATGAGCTTCTAAAAAATTAGGATTAAGTTCAATTGTTTTTTGATATAAAATTATTGCTTTTTCAAGCTTTTGAATATCTTTGTTTAAATTAGCCAGGCAAAAGTAGGCAGCATAATTATTCTGATCACTTTCAATTGCCTTTTTAAAAAATTTTTCTGCATTTTGATATTCATTTAAATTTACTAAAGTAACCCCAAGGTTTATAAGTGCTTTCGTATACTTTGGTTTGATTTCAATTGCCCTTTCGTAATAATCTTTTGCTTTTTGATGGTCTCCCAATCTACTAAATACTAATCCAAGATTATTATGTGGATCAGCATATAAAGGATTAATTATAATAGCTTTTTCGTAATGCTTTATAGCTTTTTGGTTATCACCCAAGCTTACACTTAAAACACCAAGGTTATTAAGTACTTGAGTATGATTAGGCTCTATCTCTAAAATTTGATTGTAAAGATCTTGAGCAACTTTGTGATTAGCCTCTAAATGATTTTGAGTAGCAAGTTTAAAAATTTTTTTTATAGTTAAATTATCGCTTTTATACATTTTAATTTTTTAGATTATAAAATAAAAAAACCACTTAATCACATTTTCAAGTACATTTAAACCTTGGCAGGTAGATGTTTGAAAAAGCTTTAAGAAACCAAAGAAGGTTGCTTGATCATGTCTTCTTTTTTGATCCCAGCAACTTTAACTGGTTTTTTCATAGCATCTCTTCTGAAAGGCTCTCCCAGCTCTTGATTTAGAATTACTTCAATAAATGTTGTGATTCCTTTCTTTTGATCTTCACAAGACTGTTTGATAGCAGC
>MDTF01001056.1_pt1 | contig 10294 bp, 4 predicted proteins | sample 811191 | NCBI WGS metagenome assembly MDTF01 (sample SAMN05326649, study PRJNA326480) | marine metagenome | isolation source: seawater | place: Southern Ocean | collected 2011 | reverse complement strand
TTAAACAGATTGGCGGGAGTTTGTTTGAACGGTGGAGCGTGTGGATTAATTCGACAATCCGCGCCTAATCTTACCAACGTATTGAAAAGTTATAATTTGTATTGTCTAGTGGCAAACGTCGTTAAGCTTTTAATTGGTACTGCATGGCTGTCGTCAGCTCGTGTTGTAGAATGTTCTATTCATTTACTCAACGAACGAAACCCCTGTTGTAAATCTTAATCAACTTCCTTGTTAAAGAAACGTCAAACTGACTTATGTTGTCATGGTGCTTAACGAGAATTTGATTTATTTACTTTATGGCAAAGCTAATAACTAAAATCCTTTAGTCATAGGTGTTTTATTTTGGTTTACCAAAAAACCCTTAGTATTGGATAATTGGCTTTGAGGAGGTGGGGGAGAAGTCAAGTCATTATGGTCTATATACGTTGGGCTTCACATGCGCTACAAGGGCGGAAACAGAGGGAAGCGATAATTAATATTAAAGCAAAACCTTAAAAACCGTCAAAGTTCGGATTGCAGGCTGAAACTCGCCTACATGAAGTCGGAATCGTTAGTAACCGTGAATCAGCACGTCACGGTGAATGATCTGTCAAACTTTGCACACACCGCCCATCACGCTCGAAGAGCGGTGCCGGCTGGACACTTATCCGATCACCTGGGTTGCTAAATAGTTGTGTTTCTTTACCGCGACTAAACGTTTTTACTCGGAACGTTTAATTTTACGTAATTAAATTTATTTACTAAATATTATGCTACGCATGAATTCCTAAGTGGTTTGAGAGTTAAGGAGGGTATGGTAATTTGAGCGAAGTTGAAACAAGGTAATGGTAGGGGAACCTGTTGTTGGAGTACACATATTTTTTACAAAGTTATCAAGTACACCCAGAATTTTAAGTTTATGTCAAAGATGCATATAGTAAGAATCCTTGCATTAAGGGGATGCCTTGATATTAGGTGATTAACGGTTATAAAGGCCGATATCATTACTGAGTCCTTTAACGAACGTGGATGTAGTGAGTAAATAAATGTATAAGTAGTGAATAGAAACATCTTATTATCTACTTAAAACCATATCAACTGAAAGTTGGAAAGTAGCGGTGAGCGAAATCCATAAAGCCTTAAAACGTCCGCGTGAGTAATATTGTTGAAAAAATAACCAAAGCGGGTACAAGTCCCTTAAACTCACAACCTCTACAAATTTTCAAAGGGATATAGTTTAATGGTAGAACAACGGTCTTCAAAACCGTATGCGTGGGTTCGATTCCTTCTATCCTTGTTATCGTAAAGCATCACTCTTTCTCTAAATCCAATAAAACACTCTTAGCTGTACGTCAGTTCGGTAAGCGTACATCGGTCAAACGCGTAAAACAGGCCCATAACAAAGTAGAGTCGGTCGCTAAACCAAAGGTGCAGCGGGCACTAACCTCGAAACGCTCTGTCAATCTTCCAAGCTTTACAGCGGCCCGTAAATGGGGTACGTTCCAACGTAAAAAACACCGAACTACGAAAAAAGTTTTCCTTGCAACCCGAGCGCTAAGTCGAAAGCCGCAGTTTTATTGAGTAAGGGGGCGCCTCAAGATACTAAAGCTATTATGTCTTAAAATATTTGCAAAGCCTAAAAGGTACTTGGTTACGTTCAAAAATTCCCCAAAATCCCTTACGCATTATAAAACCTTATTACGATCACTATCAGGTAAGAAAAGAGGGCGTTTGTTGCGTAAAAACATTTCAACTGCACCTCGTACAAGGCGGCGTAAACTACTTACCAAACAGGCTACACCCGCCCTTACTCCGAGTTTACACCTAAAACGTAAACAAAAGTATAATAATACCAAACATAGGTTAAAGTTTTGACGCCCCATCCTACGCCGCAAACCTTTTCAGTTGCGTTACCGCTTTAAAAACATACCCACACTTAGAACGGCCCCGTTTGACTTAGTCACAGAACATTTCCGAGCTCCTTCCCAAAAAAACATCAATCTCTCGTACTGAAAGATGTACGGCGTAAGTAAAACCCCGCAACAACTCCGAGCTTTAGCTGTATATAATGATACCAACGCGTCCTCATCGTTTTTCCTATCGAAGCGCTCCAAACCCGATAACCTACCAAACACTATCCCTCTTTTTATGGTTGATCACTTATCGGCCATACGCAGGTTAGTAACTCAATATACGAGCGTAGCTGTAAATAACCCTTCGTTAAATTTTCACCTGACGCACATAACGAGCGGGGCGACAGTAACTCAATTATCACAGATCGTTAACAAAACTAGTGTGGGTCTAAAAAGACTACGCGAAGGGGTAGCTGTGCAGCCGACTTGAAAGCGCCATAGCACCGAATTAAACCTATCTTTACATAGTGTTGCAACCACTATCCCCACTCAGTACTACTCTTTCCGCCAATGGCTATACGAAACGGCTTTTATTTATCGCAAATTTACTTTATCCAAAGGAGCTATATTAGTTCTCTCTAGGGTCCCACCATATAAAATGGATGCCTTCGCACCAGTAAATGCCGATAGGTATCGCGGTAATGTACATTCAAAACTGGGCTTAGTACACGACAATTCGAGGCACCTGACTTTAAAAAAAAAGGTCCCTTTCCTGCACCTTTCGCATAGGTCGTCCTTTGTCTCTTTTTTGTCACAAAAGGTGCGATTTAGTCGGAAGCTAAGCTCAACTGTTAAGAAAGAATCCCTTGTGCATTGGCAAGCTTTGTCACATAAAGATCCTGAATTGAGAAAACTAGAAAGCTTTTTTGTTCCTGAGAATTTGATTCTTAAATATCGACCTAAGCTCGAAGCTAGTGTGACTAGGAACCATCGTTTGCGTACTAAAGCTCTTCTACCTAGATCACGTAAAAGCAAACTTTACAACCATGTTTACGACACATCAATAACTAAAAACTCAAAAAAGCGCCCTCTACGAGGGAAAACCCGTAAGGTAAAATTCAAAGCTCGTATCGACGTTCGTGTAAGGCAAGGGGCAAAAAGACGAATACTAAAAGCTTATAAGGCGTTGGTTGCATCTCGCGACCAACAATTGAATAAAATTAAAAAGCTTCGGTGGTGGAAACTCCCTAAACTTTATAAATCGTATCGTCGGCTGTGTAAGGTGCGTAAATTCCGCCGTACGTCAATTCGTAAGCTATTAGGTAATAGTTATCGTTGGCCTCAAAACACACATTACTCCCACGAGCCTTCACGGGAGCAACGAAAAGGTGAGGAGCTACTAGTGGCTGCCCCAGCCACAACCCATAACACACTTAGTGCTCACGTTTTTGAATCACCACTAACAACCCTACTGGACAAAACTAACGGTGTTAACCTAGCGTATTCGAATCAGTCAACACTTGCTTCATTAGTCTGAAACGTCCCGCTATTAAAATTACACTCTCTAACGCACGGCAAGTGCGTTACGCTCGATGATAATTCTTTGATTGCTGTGTGGCGCGGGCTCGAGAATTTTTCGGGCTCCTTAAGCTACAAGTCTAACTTAGTGCCGCACTCGTCGTTTGATAAAGGTATGGCCAAAAAAGTGCTAAACTCATTCTCTAATAAATCCTTCCAGACAGATCTTGTACCGTGATACTATAATACACTGATTCGGTTCATAGAGGACTGTTCTGGTAAAAAAGTTCTCTTCCAATTCTATCCTTTTATTAACCAAGAAATGACTGCCGACTTTGTTGCGCGTTATAGGCGGTGACTTCCCAGGATGTCGTCATACGAGCGAAATCTGGGACATCGTTTTTTTCTTGAAGAAGCATTACATATAATGCATTTAAGCTTCATTCTACGTGACCCAAAAATCATCGCAACTTGACTGAAAGCGATGATACTTCGTATTAGCTTTTGGAAAACACGTTCTATATTCCGCTTTCTTAAGTACCTGTTTCACAACTACTTTAGACACGTATTCCCGGACATAAATATAAAAGGCTTAAAAATCCGCCTTAAAGGTAAAATCAGTGCCGCGGGTAATTCGCGTAAGCGTACGATTCTTTATCGAATAGGTAAGACTTCACACTCCCAGACATCTCTCCGTGTCTTATCCGAGTTCACAACAATTAATACGTTCACGGGCGTTATGGGATTCAGCGTGTGGTTATTCTATTAGAACTAAAAATAAATTATGAGATCACTTAACTCTTTTCTAGAATCTAGCTGAACACAAACCTATAAGTCAACGGACCAAGCGTGATTATCCGACTCTCTAAATTGGGAAAAAACATCGTCACTAGTTGCGGCCGATTGATCGCTAATATCTTTTATTTTCCAGTCTTCCTTTACTAATCAACACGTTCTTGTGGATTCAATTTCCAAAACGTCGTACCTAGATATTATGCTTATTAATAGTAGTTCGACCGGCGGAGCTAACACTTTACTGTTTGACACTCTTATGGGCGATATTACGTTACAAACTAACAGCGTATTTTTTCCACTGTCCTCACTTTTACAATCAGAATACCAAGAAACATTTAGTACAACACTATTAGTCGCCCCAGAACTTTCTATGGTTTTAAGGGACTACATTTCAACGTATTGACTTTCAGCAACCTTTAACAACTTACCCACCGCTGCATTTGATTCCTACACTAATAACCTAAATTACTTTCCAGGTGAAGGTATGATTAGTTTTATGCTATTTGGGTTTTACGTGTGATTTCTAGTTTATTTTTTCACGCTGGTACTTTCTCTTAAATGATCAACGCCTGTTAACGCTCATTTTGTGAGGTGGTATTACTACTTCTTTTCAATGTCCCGGGAAACTCGGGTCCAATTTGAGGCGGTTATGCAAACTTTAGTGTTCATTCTTCTTTACTGGGCAATGGTTCTAATGGCTTTTGACGATGATCAAGAAGAGGTAATCGAGTTTATCGACACTGGATTTTTCTATTTCTTTTCATTTATTATAGCCTACCTATGCTTCAAACACTCGATCCATTACTTTGCCTTCCTTGAGGCATCAAAAGCTGAAACACGCTCAGTAAAGTTCATTGCAAGCCAGTTTGTGTCCGATTTTATCGCTACTTTTTCACTAATGTTAAGGTTCTACACATTATTGTTTAGGATGAATGTTTATGATAATTTAGATGATTTCTTCGACTCGTACTATATTTTCGTAGGCGACTTTGATGACGATGAGTACCTCAACGAACTATTTCTCTCAATACACGGTACAATTCTTTTCACACTAGACAATAACGACGATCGCTCGTTTTTGTTAGAGGATGAAAATGACTTTTCAAACGACTTATTTTACACCTATTTCGTACTCTGGGGTAAACTTTATTTATTTGTTTTTTTCATAGCCGAACTAGCAGCTCGTTTAGGGTTAGCATTCTACATCTTTTACTTGATTATTTTTGAAGTGCACGCCGTCAACTGTTCTTATCGTGAAGATACTTTCATGGATATGAAAAAGGTGTAAAGCTACTACTCATAACTCTTGGTACTCGGAGATTTAAATTTCGTATTATTATTATTCTTTATTATGTTTGCTAGTATAGCATTAAATATAAATACAGCGCTGCATCTTTTACTAACCGCAGAGTTACTCTGGATCACGTTATATATTCTTGTCCTAATTCTCGGACTCGTGTTTGATAACCTAAATATCCTGTCGTTAACCTTCTTCTTTCTCATTCTCTCGGCCGTAGAATTTGGGTTGGGCCTCATTATAATGCTTGTACAACACATTATAATGAGGTCAATAAACTTAAACGATACAAATACAAACTCGTTAAAATTTTCGCTACGCTTCTCACGTAAATTAAATAACATCTCCCATAAACTCTATTAAGCATAAATTATGGATTTATTCACCCTAATCAGTAACTCGTTTGAAAACCTTTCATGGACAAGTATTATTGTCGTACTTATACTCAGCCGCTTAATGGCCCCTAAACTAGCATTATTTTCTCCCACTGGGTCCAAAAATTTAAGTTTTCTCAACGCTATACCGTTTATTAATCAAAAATGATTCAATAACGCTGGCAATACACCCTCCGAACGTTTATATACGTTTTTATGATCTACCACAACATTACGATGAGGTAAAGCACGCTCTTCATATACAACTAACAGTTGGATTTACACGACTAATCATAAACGAATTGCAATTAACTATTTTATTTTCGTACTGGTGGCTGGAACTGCTGGTATGAGTCTAGCCTCGATTATTAGACTCGAGTTTGCTTACCCTGGCGTCGGTATCTTAGCGGGCGACAGTTTACAATACCTAAGTATTGCAACCGCGCACGGTGTTATCATGGTTTTTTTTATGATTATGCCTTCGGTTTTTGGGGCATTCGGAAACTTTCTCCTACCTACACAGTTGGGGGTACATGATGTTGCTTTTCCACGACTTAATAGCGCAGCTTTCTGATTTTTACCAGGTGGTTTAATTATGCTTATGCAACTAGTTTGCGTTGATAGGCGGTACCAACGGATGAATTGCTTTAATATACGTGAGCTTCAAGGTACTCTCAAAAGAAAATTTTTCACAGATTTAGTTAACTCAAACGATCATCGTGAATTCTTAAACCAATCTATGGTAGGTCTTCGTTTCAAATCCAATAACACCCTAGCTATCAACCCCGACATGATCAATTTCTATAACTTCGGTACCACAAACACCCCTAAAGCAAAAAGTCAGTCGTTCATAAATTCGTACTACTCGGATTACTTCACCAATTATAACCCTATAAATAACTTTAATTATTCACCTACACTCCTACTAGGTACTATTTATGAAGCTGCCCAAGCTTACTTAAGTAGTCTGTCACAAATTATAACATCCCTTAACTTATTCTCAGCCTTATCACTGCCCGGAAGCGTATTAGTATCTCTAGCAACCACTTCTCACAACCTAAACTTGTTACCCCAAAGTGTAAAACTCAGCGTACCCTTTAACAAATCAATTAAGGCGAGTACGAATGTACATTTCAACTCCGAAAACCTGACAAATACGTCAGCTCAAGACGTGTCTCTAAACTCTATGTCCGAAAGTTCCGCTGGGTATAGGTTTAACCGTTTTTCCAACGCACTTATTAGTTATGATTATAAATGTGGTCACTACCTAGGTATTTGGGATCAGCTTTATCCCTCATTAATGACGTCGTACATAGAGGTAGCACGCGGTATTCGTAAAGCGCCTTGATTCTATTCAGACCAATTTACCGAACTTTTGACAAATAATCACCAAAACTTTATTAAGAAGTTTACAACACAATCGAATTTAAAACTTGCTGATGTCGATAACTGGTACTCGTCCCACGTAGCGCCTGTAGATAATTTTTTCAATATCTCGTATTTATTAAAAAATAACCCTACTTTTATAAACGTAAGGTGGGTCTCATTAAACGCTATGGATCAAAAATTTTATAAAATGTTTGACTCAAGTTCGACTCAACAAAGAGTCTTAGCTAATTGAAGACAATTAAAGTTTTCTCGTGAAGCTTGGAGGTGTAAATTACTAGCTGCACGTCACCAAAACACACTATACCGCCGTTTCACTGGTGAAGACGGTCTTGTGTATTCCATTGAACGGAACGCAAAAGACTTATTACCTGGGTGAGCTATGGTAACACCATTCTCTGCTCGTACACGATTCACAGCAATTGGAAAAGTCGATGTAGGACTCATGGGAGTATTTCTAGCTATTAATGCTTCGATAGTTAGTTCCGCAAACTTCCTAGTTACTTATAGGTACCTTTCCACACTAAATAATAGGAAAATGCGAGACGCTCGTTCTTTTTTTGCAGAAGGACTTATTACAGCCTCATGAATGATGATAGCCGCTAACCCTATGCTTGCGATAGGAATTTTAATGCTTTTATCCGACCGTCATTGACAAACGTCATTCTTTGATTACTCGGGTGGCGGTGATACGGTGTTATTCCAGCATATGTTTTGGTTCTTTGGTCACCCCGAAGTTTATATTATCATGCTTCCAGTTTTCGGTTTTACTAACACTATGTTGTCATTCTACTTACGTAAACGTGTTTCAGCTCGTGCGAGCCTTTTATATTCGATGTATACAATCGCATTCCTAGGTTTCTTCGTATGAGGTCATCATATGTATATGGTAGGCCTTTCGCATACAACCAGAATGCTGTTTAGTACTCTAACGGTTATGATCTCGGTCCCCGCAGCAACTAAACTTATGCACTGGTGCGTAACTATAGTAAACAGTGCGTTCGTAGTGGAGCTACCATTTCTATTCACATTCACTTTTGTATTTTTTTTCGTTTCCGGTGGTGTTTCGGGAATGGCTGTTGCACATACAGGAATGGACATCTTATTCCATGACACGTTTTACGTTATTGGCCATTTTCATGTAATGTTCGCCGGCGCTGCGATGCTTGGTATATTCGGAGCGTTTTACTTCTACTTCCCTGCGATATACGGAGTTAAGTACAGTCGTATCTTCGCCTATATCCACTACGTTTATTATCTGTTCGGTCAACTACTAACTGTTATACCGATGCTTTGATTAGGGTACTGTGGTATGCCTCGTCGAGTTTTAGATTACCCCTCGTCTTTAGGCGGGTGACATAGTATTGCTTCGGCAGGGCATTTACTAAGCGTGGCCGCTCTCCTCTCATTTTTCATGATGATGTACGACAGTATTCGTCAGGCTAAACCGGCTATTCGAAACAACTTTGGTGTGGGTAGATTCAACACGCGACTAAACTTCTATCTGTTCGAGGTAAGTAGGTTGTCTTTTATACAACGTAAGAGCTTCCATAACCACCGCTTTACGCGAAATTCAGCTAACGGACATAAGCACGTAGACAGGCTACTCCTTAACAGCCTGGACTCAACACTCTTCTCATATAACTTTGTTACGACAAAGTAAACCTTAAGATGAATACACTTATGTAGCTTAGCGGTAAAGCGCCTAACTCAGTGTTAGGTTAACGCGGGTTCGACTCCCGCCATGAGTACGATGGATAAAGCGAAACTGCTTGCCAACTCCCCAGAAAGCTATTACAGCTCATTCGCCACCTCTACTGCCTACCCCACTAAATACGGATTAAATCCTTTTTCGATAGAAGGAGTAATCGACTTTTTTGATGTTAATCAAAATCCTTTCTTAATTTCTTGCTTACAGGAGTATTTCAACGTTAACACGTCGAAATCAGTCCATAACCTTTATGTATTATCGGACTCTGGGACTCAAACTCTTTTAGGGACTTGGGACCTAAATATATTTAATAATTCATCCTTTCTGTCGGTCAGTGACCTCCTCACCTCTAACTTATCAGAAGTTGGTATCGCTTTAGCTGATGAAATTGAATTAGCAGCTGTTGTACGTCCTTACCAGTTAGACAATTTACGCTCGCTTTTCCCCAACCTCCACGATATGATTAACGAGTACGAATTGGGCTTGTCCTCAGACGACTTTGCAACTATCGAAGGGCTCTCTACTCCAGATACTAAGTTATACTACCCGGAACCGTTTATAGCCTCGCCATCTTTCGTTCACGAAGATTTGTGATTCATACATATTTTACATTACCAACACTGACTTTGGTTCATGTTTATTTCCCTGATTATGTTCTACTTTATCACGTTCATCAATGTTGTACGTTGGTGTAGCCTACGATCTAAACCGAAAAGGGAGACTCGAGGGGTTAGCAGGTCGAAGTGTGCAGACCTAATTACCGCGACCGTTCCAGTTACATGAGCGGCCTCCATTATAATTTCAGAAAGCGTAGATGCGGCTGATTATTATGACGGCTTTGGTTCGGGCGAGATAGTTATAGGTATTAGAGCTTACCAATGAGGTTGGGAGTATTTTTACCCAAAGGGAATCGACCTAAATTATAACGTTAACCCTTCGTATTCGTCCATGGTAGGTAATTCCCTAAAATACACAACTGCCAGTTCTACCACATTAAGCTCAAACACATTATGGAAGTATTACCAAAACCGGAACAATAATAAAACTACATCAACTCCAGCACACCTCGTACTTTCACCAACCGATAACTCAAAAATAATTAACTTTATGAAGTTTGCAGATTTAGGAACGAATAACGTAAAAGATTCTACGGCTTTTAAAAAAATACAATACTCTTCAAAAACAAGCTCTCGACAGCTGCACAGTAATATTTCTGAATTCAACTTGCGCTATAAGAAACTAGCGGATCTTTATTTAAACGACTCGGGGCCGACTCAAGCAAACGTGTATAGTACGTTCCGGCGACTACCCTATTTACCATCTTCACAGCGCCAAACTAATGTTACTCTCTACCTACATACCAAACCCTCAAAAATGTTTA
>MDTF01016874.1_pt1 | contig 10297 bp, 15 predicted proteins | sample 811191 | NCBI WGS metagenome assembly MDTF01 (sample SAMN05326649, study PRJNA326480) | marine metagenome | isolation source: seawater | place: Southern Ocean | collected 2011 | reverse complement strand
TAGCTTGTGAAACAAATTCAAATGCTTTTTGTAATAAGAATACAATACCAGTTGCAGATGCAATAGACTTTAAAGATACACCAACTTTTCCAACACCTTTTGCACTTTCACCTGCAGCTTTTTCTACACCCTTTAAAGAATCCTCTGTGCTTTTATTTGCATTTTTAACATCATCTTTAAGATTTCCTATTTCTTTTTCTAGGTCTTTGATTTTTTTTGTAGCATCTTTGGAATTTAATTCAAATTCTACTTCTATTTTTTCCATCTAAATTGTTTTTTTGTTTGTTTATATCCTTCAGAAAAAGTTTTAGCTAATTTATATTTTCCTTGTGCTATTCTTATTGTTTCAGTTTCACCGTTTACTACTTTTAGTAATTCTAATATATTTTTTATCATACTTTATTTAATAATTCCATTTCACTTTTTCCACTTTGTAAGTTTGTAGTGATTGAGTTAATAATATATTTTTGTGTATTTATTTGGAATGTATCGTTTAGTTCAAAATTATATAATATTCTTAATGGTAAATAAGATGTTACTTTTGTAAGTCTTCTGCTTAAATTAAAAACGTCTATTATATATTTACTATGGTAAACTGCAAATAATGTGTCTGTAAATTCATTAGAACTTGCTGCATATTCATTAAATTCATTTCCGAAATTAATATTTTCTTTACCCAAATTTGCACTCAAATATAAACTGTTTGATGGTAACCAAAATTTTGTTAATTTTTGTGATGTATTATCATCTTGTCTAAATTGATATCCTGCACTTGTTGTATCTTCTAAACTTGCGTAAAAAATTAAAGGCTTACCAATATAAGGCTGCTGATTTTCATTTACAGAATAACCCCATTGTAACTTTGTTGCCTGTCCATTATTAGCATCTATTAAACGTTCAAATTTCATATGTTCAAATGGTACTAGAACTTTATAAACCTCCGTAGAGGCATCGTAATTAATACCACCAGTTCCTGTTTCATCAGTTCCACCAATATAACTTAACGCACCCCATACAGTCCCAAATAGTTGATTGTGTTGTTTAGCTAAAAAAGTACCTGTTCCTTCGTATGAATAATTTATTTGTCTGTAAGGTAAAGCAATATTAACTTCACTTTTTGTTGTATCTACAAATTCTGAAATATTATAATTTACAGGTGCATTTTTTCCACTAATGTCATCATCTGTATAATATGAAAAATTATTAGTACCGTCAAATACGGAAGCAGAACTTGCTTCTAATGGCCTTACTACAATTGTACCAATGTCATTAATATAAGCTACTAAATTAAACATATTAAAAATTCCACTTAAAAACGACATTATACTAACGTCAGGTATCTGCTGTCTTACATCAAAAGCAAATACTGTACTTGCTGTAAATTGACCTACACTATAAACTTCTGTCCAAGTGTTTGATGATGTACCTTCAAAACCGTTAAAGGTCCACACAATAGATGTTATAACGACTACTGTTTCGTGCTGAATTGTTACCGTATAAACTCCATCAGCAACCAATGGTGTTTGATTAAAATTTTGAACACCTGTTACAATAGGTGATGTAAAAATTGCCTGTCCGTTATTACTTATAATTACTTGGTATTCGTCATTGTTATTATTTGGAGTTACTACACAAGAATTACTACTTATGCCATTTGGATTTGTAACTGCTGTAGCAGGTATTATTATTGTATTTCCGTTTCTTCTAAGTTTTGATATTGTACCAGTCCAAGACGGTGAAGATGTTTGATAATTTACAACTTGTTGTGGTGGCTGTACTGCTCCACTTTTTCTGTGAAGCCACATATATAAATTGTAAAATGCAGGATTTGATGTGTTGAAAAAATCCCTAGAAAATAATATATTATTAGCATATCCATTTGCTATTGTATATTTTGCTTCTATTTCTAATATTAGTTCATATAATCTAATTGCAAATTTTAAAGAATTAAAAAAAACTCCTTGCTGCCTTTGGGTTGTAAAAAATATATTATCCTGATTAGATGATATTGCACTACTATAAAAAAGTCTTTGCGTGTGTGTAATTAAAGGAACAATTAATTTACCTGTATTTTGTGTACTTATTAAATACGCTCTTATAGTTTGAAAATCATAATTTAAATCATAATCAGAACTTCCAAAAAGTAATGAACCTAATTTATCATCACCTAAAACATCAGGTAACTCAACAGTATTTCCAAAGAATGTAATTTTATAAGTGTGTGCTAAATTGTTTTTTAAATTAACTCCTTCTAATTTAATACGTCCACTTTTAAAAGGTATTGTATTTAATTCTATTCTACCTGCTTTTTTTAATCTTGCATCATAACCGCCTATAATATCAAAGTTATAATAATGTTTAAAAATTTTATTATTATTAGGACTTGCAGGAACAGAAAAAGTTTTTGAAAATGATGTAAATATTTTAGCTACATCTTTAATGTTTTGAATTGTTTCCGTTAATGAAACAGATTCATCTTTAAATAAATCTAACCTATCACTTTCTATATATAGCTGTAGCTTTTGCATTATCTAATGTTATTTATATAGTCTGCTGCTTCTTCAAATTCCATTGTGTATTCTATTAGCCTATTATTTACAGATGTCTTTTTTTCTATAGAAGAATTTATAACTGTAAAAGGTAAAACTACTTTTGTTGTTTGTTGTGTTTTTGTAATTTCTATCCAAACATATTCACTTAACAATAATTGTTCAAAAAATTCTACAGCAAATTCAGGGTAATATCCTGAACTTAATTTTATAGTTCTTTTAGCTTGTGTATTAAATAATTTTCTTGGTGCATTTTGTAAATTATAATCATCAGCACTAGCGTCATTATTATTTAATGTATTGGATTTATAATTTTCGTTTGTTCTGTTAACATTTGTTTCTGTTTTTAAAAAAAACCATAATTCCTGCTGTACACCATATTTATTTATAAACCATAACTTGTTTCCTATTCCGTATTTAGTGCAGTCTATTCTATTTATTTTTAATGTACTTCCTCCTTGTGATACTGTTGTAGCTGTTGTAGAATATGAAGCTGTTTGTATATTTCCGTTTGATTCCATATAAGCTACTTTACCTGCTTGACTAAATGGTGTAAATATTTCAAATAACCCTGTACTTGGATTCTCTGCTAATAACCATCTATTAGTTCCGATATTTTCAAATGGTACAATTGGATTTGCTAATTCTTCAAAAAGTCCATAGGCCTCTAAACCTATATCATTAAAAGTTGATACTGGACCAATCAATGCACCTGCTGCATTAAGTGCTTGTAGCTTGGATTGAATTACAATACTATCCGAATAATCTGTTGCTGAATAACTAATGTTTAAATAATCCCTAGCAAGTTCTGAAATATCAAAGTTTGTAGTAAAGCCATCTTCACCAAATTTTTCTATTGTATATCTTAACGTTCCACCTATTAATAAAAGCAATTGTACTTTTACTGTTGCTGATTCATTACTTTGATGAAACTTAAATTGTGGATTTCTTAATGCAATATTTGCCATTGTTTATTTTTTTGCTCCAAAGACCATTTGTGATTCTATATCTGAAACAAATGCTTTAGCTAATTTTAATTCGTATTTTTTTACTCCTGCATTAAAAGGTCTTGAAAAAAAAGTTGTGGCTTTAAGTCCTTGAAAATATATTTTCTTAACTATTAAATAACGCATCGATTTAAAACTAATAAAACGCCCTAAATCATCTCTCCACCTAAAGTTCTTTTTTTTTAACCATTTATCAATACCTTTATTTAAACCCCCTTTTGGACCAGTTCCTGAACCGTATTGAAATTTCTTTAACATATTAGATTGTGCAGCTCTTGTTTCAGGATATGTGCTGTTTACACCCTTCACACCTTTGTCAACATATATACCATAATCTTGCATCATAAATTCTACAAGTATAGCGGTATCATCTTCTAATATTTGGTACTTAAGTGAGTTGTATAAATCACCTCCACCTTTATCTTTTTTAGTTAGGTTTGATTTTGATTGCTGAATAACATATTTAGCGTAATCAGTCATTACAGATTTCAAATTTTTCATTTCCATCTAGCAAATGTATATGTCATTATAAATCACTATATCCATTGTTGCGGTCCATCCTGCTAACATATTAGTAAACCTGTCGTAGAATGGCTCTAAATTAGCGTTACCCTCAAGTTGGTACATATCTGTATGAAGGTCACCCATTCTTAACCGTTGTATCAATCTATTTAAAACTGCTAATTGTGTGTTTAAAATATCTTGTTCGTTATTGTTGCCTCTAAAAAAATCTACTGTTTCATCTTTGGATTGGTTTACAATATCCATTGCTAAAACGCTAATATTAAATCTTAGTACTTGTTCTTCATCAGTTACACTATTTATAATAATATGACCCATAGGAAATATATCCTGCTTGTTTAAATTCACATCACTAATGTCACCAGTAGTACAAGTATTTATATTTACATCTTGCAACAATTGTTGTTTTATAGTTTCTGTCAATTGGTAAAAACCTCTTACACCCTGATTTGCCATTATTTAAAATTCTTTTTTATTTTCTTTGATTCTAATTCTGCTTTTTCTTTCATATATTCTAACGTATATAAACAAGTATGTACGTTTAATTTAGTGATATGTTCAAGTCGTCTAATATCGTTTTGAGCGAGTCCAGTGAACAAGCTTTGATACCATCCGTATTTTCTTGAAAAATTTGTTGATGCATCGAGTTGTCCTTCTGATACTCGTCCAAATAATTCACTATAGTTTTCGATAAGTCTATCTCTAAATTGTATAAAAAAAAAACTGCACCTAAGACAATATCTATAGGAATTTGATTTAGCTTTTCTTTTGTGTCTATATCGTAATCTTTTATTAAATATTGTTTACCTATCTTTTCTTTAATAGGTCTATATAAAACATTCATAGCTGTTTGCATATTGTCCCAGTCTCCGATGTATGTATCTAAGTCTATATATTCACCTAAAGACATTTCGTCAAAATCAGGTATCATACCGTATTCAATACCATTCATTTTAAACGTTCTAATTAAATTAGGTTGTTTATCAAACATCTTATTTAAAACCTCTACAATTTTATCTGCATCAAATACTTTTAAAAGCCTTACAGATTTACCATCTAGGTTACAAAATATTTCAATCATTTTGCATTGTAGAAAATAAGGGTCAGTATTCTTTTCTTGAATTTTAAGAAACTTTTGATACTGCTTTAGTGTTATTTCAGCTAAACTGTTTGGAATGTTTAATTCTGTTTTCATATATATATAACGTATTTAAAGTAAGATTTTACAATATACAAAAATAATAAAAAAAGGCAGCCATTTCTGACCACCTTAATTTGTTTAAAAAAAACTACTTACTATAACATACTTGCATTAAAACAGCTTTGACTACAATATTCTTTATCGTGATGTAGAGGTTTTCCACATTCTGAACATTCATATTCAGGTTGTTCTGCAGGGTCTAAAAAATCATACCATTCTGACATATCTATATATTAAAGATTAAACTGATTAATGACCTACCTATAAAATAAGTTGGAATCACTACAAGCATAATTACCTGTAATTTTTTAAATTGCTTTCCTAACTTTGCTGCTTTGTTTAATGTTTTCATTGTTCTGTTTTTAAAATGGGATGCTCTATGTTGCTCCGTAACGACCAAGTTTAAAAAGCTAATAGTTACACCCCATTATTTATTTAGTTATAATTAGTTTGATTTTAAATAAGTAGATATTGACCATTCAATATCATAACCTTTTTTAACCACCTCTACCACTTCGTTAAATGTAGTAAACATTATTATATCTTGAAATGATAAGTTTTTATATAATGGCATTAAATTAATTTTAGTTATTATTGAGTTTTCTAAATTTGACATTTTAAGTTTGTTTGTTTTGTTCCCTACAAAGATAATACTTTATTTGTTATAAACAATAAATTTTATAACTTATTATTTAAGAAATGTAATATGTCCCTTTATTTGGGTTTTGTAATTGGTAAGATATAGCATATCTGACAGCATCCAAAAGATGATTCCATTTATCTTGTGGTGTTTTTGATTTTTTTTCTAACCAAGAATAATTGTTTAGTTCTTTAATTAAGTTGATACTATTATTATCTACTATTAAATCGTAATCTTGTAATAAAGATATTCCATAAGTTATAGAGCCTTGACCTTTTATTGCTTTAACTAAATTACAGCCTTTGTGTTTTAGTTCATATATCAATCTTGGTTCAGCAGAATCACCTACAATTAAATTGGTATTAGCGTGTTTTAAATTAAGTTCTGCAATCTGTGATGTTGTTAATCCTTTTAAATAAAAACATTCTTTTAAGTAGATTATTTTATTAGTACTATCTATATTAGTTTCTACAAGTGTATTTTCATCAGAAGCAAATCCGTAATCTTGTCCAAAAACACTAACACCTACTTTCTTAAATGGACCAAGTCTCCAGTTATTAAATATAACACCTTCAGCTTTTGCTAACCATCCACCAAGCATTTGATGCTTATATTTTTCAGGCCTTCTAATTTTGATTGTAGCTATTTGCTGCAAGTATGATTCGGATAGATTTTCTAAATTATCTAAATAGGTTGTATGTATATATGTTGTATTATCTTTAACAGTATTAGATGATTCCATTACACCTTTATCTTCAAAAAACCTTGAATATATCCAATGCTCTTTTGTGACTGGATTCAATATCATTATAACCCTGTTTTGTTGTTTTAGGTTTCTAACTGACATATCTATTTTATCAAAGATATCTTCACTTTGTAGTTCTTCTGCTTCATCCATTACCCACGTTGTAACGTTTGTTAGAGACTTCAGGTTTGCTGTTTGGTCACCACTTGACGTCTTAATACCTTTAAACATTATCTTGCTTCCTGAACGCTTATTTATGATTTCGTCTTTTGTAATATTAAAATCATCTTGAATGTTTAATGTTTCTATCTTATCTATAAATTCAGGAATAATAGAAATGTATGCTGACGCTAAAGTAAATCTAGTAAATAGTATTGTGTGTCCTGCTTCATATGTGAGCAGCACTAATAGTAAGTTAATTGAAAATGATTTTCCTGAACCTCTACCACCAGTTACAATAAAATAACGTGAATCTGATGATGTAATTGGTTCGTACTTTTTATCTACTTCTATCACTTAAATTTAATCAAATCTTTAAAGTTTACAGTAAAGCCTTCAGAAGATGTTATATCAACTGATTCTTTTGGTTTACCATATCTATACCCAAAGTATAAAGACATCGCTCTAGAGTCTCCTTTTAGTATCTGCTGACCTAGTGTTTTAATTACCTCGTCATTATCAATGATGTTGTCTAGCTTTTCTATTAGCCTAACCTCATCTGCTTTTTTTGGGCGACCAGCAAAGCCTTTAGTAGAATGCCCACCGTTGTTTTTTCTATTGTCCATAAATTAATACTTTATTAATTAATTAATCTTTATATATTTATATAACGTAATTAAAGGTTTGTTTTATTTAAAACATTTTTATTTCCATTCCCAACTTTTTTTTAATAAGTTTAATCTATCTTCTACTTCATATTGTTTTTCTTTAGGAACATCTAACATTAATTTAATTAATGGGTTTTTTAATTGTTCTAATAATATGTTATATTTTTTTTCTGTATTCATCAGTTTGTTTGTTAAATAATGAACCTTATCTATTTCGTCATAATCCATTCCACTTTTAAATAAAAACATATTTTCTATTTCATCTAACTTTGGATTAGTTGTTTTATATATAGGGTACATTTTAACTAAGTGTATTGCGTTAGCGTGATTCATTGATTTACCTTGTGATTCAAAAAATAAAGAAATAGAAAGCCATCGCATAGATAGTTTGGTCCTAAGTATAAAACATAATAAAGCTCTGTATTCTACATATTCTGTTTTTCGTGTTTCTTTGTATATATCTATTTCTGATAATTCTTTTATCTTTTCTGATATTTCTAAAGGTTTTAGTCTTGTCATTTATTTATTTTATTTAAAATAATTCAGTTTGGTTTTCGTTTTCTTTATTTCTAATTCCTAAAACAGTTTCTAAGATTGTTTTACCTGCTTTGTAATCCACTAGGTTTCTAGCCATTTTTTGTTGGTCTTGTGTTCCTTTATATTTTCTAAAATCGTAATTGTGAAACTTTCCTAAAGCTGTTACTTTATCTATTGTTCTACCCATATCGGGATTTTTTCTATTACTTAAAACATTAGGTAAATTAAAGTTTGTCCAATATAAATGACGACCTCTTTTATTGGCTTGTATTAATGGCTCGTAAAAAGGAATTACATTTTCAACAACATATTTACCTTCATAAAAAGAATCTAAAAATATAATTTCTTGGTAAAGTTTCATATCAGGGTATTTCATTTTTCTTGTTGTTTTCATAGAAATTTGAAATCTACTATGTGTAGGGCAAGGTGGTGAACTCCAAATAAAATCAAACTCTTTGTAATGGTCTAACAAATATTGGTGTGCATCTGCTACTATTACTTTATCATTAGGAAACCTTTCTTGGTACAATCTTGCTGCTTCTGAGTCTAATTCTACAGCTGTAACTTCTATATCTTCTTTAACTTCGTTCCATTTATATCGGTTTCCACCTAAACAAGCATATAAATTTAATATTTTCATTCTGCTGTTAATTTTATATTTTTTTTAATTCGTTTTGATATGCTTGAGATGCTTTTTTCTCACTTTTAAAATATCCAAGATGTTTAACTTTTCCATTAATTCTTATAGAGCTTTTCCAAATGCATTGTCTTTTATTCCAACAAACGCCAGTATATTTTGATGTTCCCCCCTTTATATCTTTTACGGTGTTTTCTCTATTTGAAATTAACTGCAGATTATAAAGTTTATCATTTTCTTTATTATTATCTATATGGTCTACAACTATTTTATGACCACAAGGTTTATGATTTAAAAAAGCCATAGCAACTAATTGATGAATTTTTTTGTTTGAACTGTTTTTGCCATTTTTCCACAAAGTAACTCTATACCGTCCATTTGAATTTAAGCCTTTACTAAGTTGCTTAACAATTCCTTTTTTTTTACGATAATTTAAACTTCGTACATTACCTAAATTACTAACTTTATAATAACCTTCAAATTCAGGTATATCTTTCCAAATCTCTATTCCTAATCTACTTAATGTTTTGTTTATCATTCTGTTCTTAATTTTAAAAGGTGGTAGCATTCAATATATTTTTGCTTGGCCTTACCTTTATATTCTTGTTTAAATAATTGATATAATTTTTTTGTGTATTTATATTTACTATCACAATCTGCTAAATATTTTTCTGCAAATCGTTTTCCTTTACCTTTAAAATAATTTACATTATCTGCAGTATCCCCAATTAAAAATTGTTCGTAAAAATTAAACATTGCTTCGTCTTCTGTAATATCTAATATTTCTTTGTGTTTGTAATGGTAATTATATATTAAAGCAGGAAATTGTTTATAGTCTTTATCTAAAGAAACTATCATTACTTCATCTCTACCAAATTCATTTGACAAATTAAACCAGTACCTTGCAACCATATCATCAGTTTCTATTCCATAACCCCAAACGCTGTCATAATGGTCTTTTACAAATTGGTGCATTTCATTTAGTAATGGTGGTAATTCTTGTTTTTTTCTATTGGCTTTGTATTTGCTTGTAATTAGTTTTCTAAAGTTTCCTTTTGAACCACTAAAACAAATGACCTTATCAACATTATAAATTGATTCTAAATCATTTATTATTTTCATATACTGTTGGTCAAATTTATTTCTTGCATCTGCTATATCAGTATAGTATTTTTCATCTTCAGGTGTTTCACGTTTACGATAACAACTAGCAAAGATTAAACTATCTGCATCAACTAATAAAATCATTCCTCTTTTTTATTAATTGTGTTTCCATCTAAATCAATAACTGTATAGTTATGTTCTGTTAAAAGTTCAATAGCAATGTTTATTTCTTTTACTGTTTCTCTATAATGATTGAATATTTCATTATCAAATGCGTTTACTTTATTCATAATTCTTTTATTGTTTCTTTAATGCTGTTTAAGTGGTACTCTTGCATTTTCTTTTGTTCTTTACACACTTGGTCTATAATAAATGGTAGGTCCTTATAAAGCTGTTCTACATCCATTACAATGGTACGTTCGTTTTCAGGATAATCGCCATAATGAATATATAATTCACCATCACTACAATGCAAAGAACTTGTAGACCCAACATAAGTATATTTTTTTGCTTCTCTTAATTCAAGTT
>MDTF01002392.1_pt1 | contig 10302 bp, 11 predicted proteins | sample 811191 | NCBI WGS metagenome assembly MDTF01 (sample SAMN05326649, study PRJNA326480) | marine metagenome | isolation source: seawater | place: Southern Ocean | collected 2011 | reverse complement strand
TCATATTTAAAATTAAACCATTTTTTTAAATTTTCTAATAATTCTAAATTTTTTGCTTTTGAAAAAGCATACGGTGATAAATTTTTATCTGTACCATTATTTCCCAATGTTGCAGAAGTCGCAGAATAAATAAGTTTAATTTTGTGTTTAAGACAAAAATTAAATACGGCATTCGATCCAATTGTGTTGGATTCGAGACAGTCATTCATTTTTAAAAAACTTTGATAAATCCTCGCAAACTCACCAAAATGAAATATTGAATAGATTTGTTTTGGTTTTTTTATTATTTGAAAAATATTTTTTGTATCTCCTTTAAGATATTTAACTCTTCTATTTTTTATATGGTTTTTTTTAGAGCCAGTAGAATAGTTGTCTAAGCTTAAAATATTTAAATTTGTTTTTTTTAATAAAAGTTCAATTAAATTAGAGCCTACAAAGCCAGTACCGCCAGTCACTAGAATATATTTTTTTAAACTCATTAATTTTTTAGTATCTCTTAAAAAATTGAAAATCAATCTAAAGTTGGTCTATACCAAGATTCTTTACCTAATATTGAGTTTAATATTCCGCTTACTCTCTTTAGGTAAATTTCTTTCTTTGCTGTGTTGAATATCAAAAAGTAAAAAGTTGTTTTAAAACAAGATGATAATAGTTTTGGTAGGATTAAAATTAAAGCAGAACAATATCCAAAATGTTTTTTGTTAAAATAAAACAAAGACCACATCCAGTGCCAATTTCTAGTTAATTCTATCTGATATGTGAATTTATCATCAACAGATTTTCCCCCATGATGGTGAATAATAATTTTGGGACAAATATAAATTTTCTTATTAAGTTTTTTAATTCTTTTACAAAGGTCGATCTCTTCCAAATATAAAAAAAAATTTTCATCAAAAAAACCTATATCTTTAAACTTTTCCATATTTAAAAACATTGCATAACCTTTTATGCTGTTAGATTCAAAATTTTTTAAAGCTTTTAATTCAATATTTTCTATGTTTGTTATGTTCTCATCTTGGTTGGGACCTAGCATCACAAAATCATTATGTTTTTCTGTAAAATCAAAAAAATTATTTAGTGCACTTGATTCTAAAAGAGTATCTGGATTGAGTATTAATGCATATTTTGTTTTAACTAGCTGCAAACCAATATTGTTTGCTTTTCCATATCCTAGATTTTCATTTGTTAATTCACACTTTACATTCTGAAATTTTTTTTCTACTAATTCTTTAAATGTCAATGAGCTAGAATTTTCAACGATAATAACATCAATTTTAGAGTCTATAGATTTTAAGCAGTCGTTGATTTTTTTCTCGCTTTTAAATGTTGTTATAACAATTGTTAGGTCTTTGTGGGTCATTATTTAAACAATATTTACTTGTAAATAAATTTTATTTTTGCAATCTAATATTAAAAAACATTATAATCTATTTTTAAATGAAAAAAATTATCATTACTGGCGGATGTGGCTTTATTGGCAGCAATCTTGTTAATTATTTTATTAAAAAAAAATTTTTTGTAATTAATATTGATAAATTATCCTACTCGAGCAGCACTTATAATCTAAAAGATGCTTCTAAAAAAAAAAATTATGTTTTTATTAAATCAGATATTGGAGACAGAAAAAAAAATTTAAAAATACTAAGAAAATATAAACCGTCATTAATTTTTAATTTAGCAGCAGAAACTCATGTTGACAGATCGATTGATGGACCTAAAACATTTATTCAAAACAATATTAATGCAGTCTTTAATTTGTTAGAAACTTTAAGATTTTATAATAAAACTTCAAATAAAAAAATTAAATTAATACATGTTTCTACTGATGAGGTTTATGGTGACATAACGAATAAAAATTTACGAGCAAGTGAAAAATTTCAATACCAGCCCAGCTCACCTTACGCCGCATCAAAAGCTAGTTCTGATCATCTGGTTAAATCATACGTTAGAACTTATAATTTTCCTGCTATAATTTCTAACTGTTCTAATAATTATGGTCCAAATCAATTTCCTGAAAAATTAATTCCAAAAGTGATTTATAATATTCAAAATAATTTACCCGTTCCAATCTATGGGAAGGGTATAAACTCGAGAGAATGGATACATGTTGAAGATCATTGTGTGGCACTAGATGTTTTATCGTTAAGAGGTAAAATTGGTGAGAACTACAATATTGGTAGTGGAAAAAATCTTTCAAATTTGAACTTAGTTAAATTTATTGTTAAAATAATGAAAGAAAAATACAAAATTAAAGCTAGAATTATTTTTGTTGAGGATAGACCTGGTCACGATCTCAGATATGCTTTAGATTCAAAAAAAATTAAAAAACAATTTAATTGGAAAGCAAAAATTAATTTAATAGAAGGACTTTCTAAAACTGTAGACTGGTATATGAAAAATTTAAATTATTTTAACAAATTAAAAAAAAAAGATCACAAATATAGAATAGGACTAGAAGTATGATCAAGAAAGGAATTATTTTAGCTGGTGGTACTGGATCGAGAATGAGTCCTGTAACGAAAGCTGTTAACAAACAACTTCTACCCTTGTATGACAAACCTCTCTTTTTTTATCCTCTTTCAGTACTAATGTTAGCTAAGATCAAAGATATATTAATCATAGTTAATAAAGGTCAAATAGATCAGTTTAAAAAAATTTTGCCAGATGGAAATAAATTAGGAATAAAAATTAAATATTTAGAGCAAGATAAGCCTAGCGGACTACCAGATGCATTTATAGTTGGAGAAAATTTTATAAACAATCAGCCCGTTGCTTTAATACTAGGAGATAATTTCTTTTTTGGACAGAGTCTAACAAAACGGTTAATAAACTGCACAAAACTTAATGTTGGGGCAAAAGTTTTTCTTCACCCAGTAAAGAAACCATCCTTATATGGGGTGGCGACTATTAATTCAAAAAATAAAATTGTAAAAATAGTTGAAAAACCAAAAAAACCTAATTCTAACCTAGCTATTACAGGATTATATTTTTTCGATAATAAAGTAACAAATTATAGTAAGTCCTTAAAACCCTCGAAGCGAAAAGAATTAGAGATAGTCGATTTATTAAATAAATACAAAAAAAATAATAAACTTTCAGCAGAAATAATAGGACGTGGTGGCGCTTGGTTAGACGCAGGTTCTATTGAAAGTTTTAATGCTACGTCTAATTTTGTTTCATCAATCGAAAATCGACAAGGATTCAAAATTGGATGCATAGAAGAAGTTTCTTATAATAATAAATGGATTAATGAAAAAAAAATAAAAGAGGCAATTGAATTTTATGGTAATTGTGAATACTCAAAATATTTACACTCAATAGTGAAATAATGAAAAAAATATTAGTTACAGGAGGAGATGGAAGATTTGCGTCAGAATTAAAAAAAATTAAATCAAAGTATAGATTTATTTTTCTTAATAAAACACAACTAAATATTTTAAAAAACAATTCTATTTCAAAAGCTATAACTAAATATAAACCACAAATCATACTTCATCTTGCCGGATTATCTAGACCAATGATTATTCATGAAAATCAAATATCAAAAAGTATTAATTTAAATATAATTGGAACTTCCAATGTGGTTAATGCCTGTGTGAAAAATAAAATTAAAATTATATATTTTTCAACTAGTTATTTATATCCGGGAAAGCGAGGGAACTACAAAGAAACAGACGGTTTATTTCCTTGGAGTAATTATGGCTGGTCTAAATTAGGAGGAGAGTCTGCTGTACAAATGTATAAAAACTCCCTGATTTTAAGAGTGTGCATGACTGAAAAACCATTTTTACATAAAGAAGCATATTCAAATGTAAAAAGTAATTTTATATTCCATGATGAGTTAGCTAAATTATTTATTAAGGTAATAAACAAAAAAGGTATTTATAACTTGGGGGGACAATCTAAAACTATTTATAACTTTGCAAAAAATAATAATTTGAAAGTTAAAAAAAAAACATCTCAAGGAGAATTCCCTTTTAGACAAGATATGAATCTGAATAAATTAAATAATTTAATAAAATGAATATCGTTAACACAAGGTTTAAAAATTTAAAAATTATAGAACATAACTCTTATAAAGATAAAAGAGGCTTTTTGAGGATAACTCATGTTCAGAAAGAATTAAATAAAAAATTCATATTTGAATACTGTACTACTTCAAAAAAATATTCCTTAAGAGGTTTTCATTTTCAGCATAGGTTTCAGCAGGCTAAATATGTTACCGTTTTAAAAGGTAAAATCTTGGATTGTGTAATTGACCTAAGAAAAAAGTCTAAAACTTTTGGTAAAATATTTAGTATTATTTTATCTAAAGAAAATAATTTAGCTTTATATATACCTGAAGGTTTTGCTCATGCTTATTATAGTTTTGAGAAAGAAAACATAATTTATTATAAACTTACAAATTATTATAAACCTAAATTTGAAGATGGTATTAATGTTCTAGATAAATCGTTAAATATTAATTGGCCCTCAGGAAAAAAAGTTGTTTCTATTAAAGATAAAAAACTTAAATCTTTTGCAAATTTTAAGAACTTTTACAGATCTTTGTAAGAAAAATCACTTATATCTTTAAAGTATATTGGCATTAAATAATATTTTGTGTATTTTTTAAACCAAAATGACATGTATCTTTCTGCTAAAAAACCATAAATTCGTTTTAACCCGTAACCTGTTAAATTTCTAAAGCCAAATACTTTTTCGCACTCTTCTAACCAAGGAAATAATGAATTGTAGTAATTCATTAAAATATTTTTATTTTTGCAGATAAACATGTTGTGGGGGCTAAAAGAAACTTCTGTATTAACATATTCAATAAAATCATTTTTATCTTTAGAGTCCATAACTGATATGGCCTTATCTAGATTTCCCTCACCATGCATCATGTCGAAATGAAATTTTATATTTCTTTTGTTTTTAAAAAAAATTAAACTGGGTTTTGCTATGAAATTGACAATATTTTTTTTTACAAACTTTGAAAATTTAAATTGATTAATGTGTATGCTATTACCGATAATTGTTTCGTAATTATTTAAATGATCAGGAATATCATGTAATATTTTAGAGTTAAATTTAGAAAAATTTATTTCTTGATTATTTATCTCCTCTTCTGACCAAAATTTTCTATACTGACAAAAACCTATCCAGTTTTTTTCTGTAATAAAATTATTTTTCCACAACTTGTAATGAAAAGTGTATTCACCATAAAATTCATTTTTTGATGAAATTTCTTTTTCTGCTTTATCTGTGATCCAACTTTTATTAAAATTTAATTTACCTAGTCCTACCGGTGTATAATTTAATTTTTGTATTAAATCTAAGTGATTTGGATTTAACGATAAGCAAAACATTGTTATTTTATTCATAAGTGTTGATTTTTTTGGTAGCGGGCAGTGGGATCGAACCACTTACCTCAGGCTTATGAGTTCTGTGCGAGAACCTAAGAACCTGAAAAACTTCCTCCTGTTTATTCTACTTTCTGCACGAACAACATATGTTATTCAATCATGTGTTATCCCATACTCAGGAATCTGTGTCTAGTATTTTAGTGGATCGAAAGAGTCGATAATGAATCGAGCTAATATTGATTTTAAGATTCAGGGATCGTTGAACTTAAAAGTAAATATGTAGAAGAAGTTAAAAATCTAATTGAAAATTAAATTATCATTAAATCTGTATAAATTTCTTCTTTTGTATTCAATTTGTTGAATAAAGCAATGAGGTTTTTTTCATTCAATTTTTCTTTTTTTATTGTTTGACTTTGAAGATCATAAAAAAAATTATAGTTTTTAATTATTGGGCTTAAATTTTTAAGCCAATTTTTATCTAAAATTTTTGGGAGAAATTCAAATACAATAGGAATTTTCTTTTTGAGTGTTTTTTTAGCACCTAAAAATATATAAGGTTCATGACCTTCAGCATCAATAAAAATTAATGAGTTATTTCTATTGAGTTCTTTAGTATAATTGTCTAGTACGTCGCTTTTAACTATTTCAGAATTTTTTTGTTTTTTTGGTAAAATTCTACTACTGCCAATATTTGCCTGTAGTCTTTCACCTAAATGTAAATTAGTTTTCTTATTACTGAGTGCTAAATTATATACTTTAACTCTATCCCCTATTCCATTTAAAAATATATTAGCCTTAAGAAATCCGTACGAATTTTTTTGAGGTTCAAATGCAATTAGATTTTTAAAATGATTATTTTTTATTGCTGGAATACAAGTAGACCCTATATGACTGCCAATATTAACTAAAAAAGACTTTGAGTTTTTTCTTCCTAAAATTTTGATGGTTTTAAGTAATATTCCATAATCAAAACTTTCATCAATAAATAGATTTAGTGAAATCCAATCCGCACTAGGCATAAGATATTTTATTTTACTATTTCCTGAAAATAATATTTTATTTTTTGGTGTTGTATAAAAAATAGCGCTTTGAATAGCTTTTTTAAATTCTACACTTTTAGAATTATTTTTAAATTTTAATAATAATTTAACTATTGATTCTACTATCCTATAAAATCTTTTTTTTAAGTACACATTCATTAATAATTTGATAAAGAAAAAATATAAACTAAGCAAGTCTAAAGTAGATTTTGAAATTTTAAACTAGTATCACAAAAGTTTTGAGCCGTGTGTGTCGAAATTAGACTAAGATAATATTATTTTATTTTTGGTAGCGAGAGGCGGATTCGAACCACTGACCATATTCCTGCCTAATCTCACAAGTTCGTTTGTTTTTAAAGGTCTTAATAAATTATACTTTTCTTCTAAATAATTTTTAATCATTGGCCTTTGAATGAATTAAAAAAAATATTAGCAAATTTATTGACTTCATTAATAGATAAAACCTTGTTTTTTAATCCAACAAAAAAACCATATTCATGAACATAATTTGCATTAGGAAAATTTATACTTTTTTGTTTAATATTATAGCCATTGAGAGCAGGCTGTTTTAAAAAATTACCACCAATAATAGGTCTGTTTTCAATACCCAGCTTATCTAATTTGTCTAGTACTTGATTTTTTTTATTTTTATATCTTTTGTTTAAAAGCATTGAGATGCCAAACCATGAAGGCTTAAGATTTTTTCTTGTTTCAACAAAATACACTTGATTTTCCCACCTGTAATCTCCTAATAATTTTTTAATTATTTTATTCCTGTTGATATCTCTAATCTTAATAAAACTATTTAACGATTTAAATTGGCTTAATCCAATTGCAGATTGAATATCTGTGGGTCTAAAATTAAAACCAGAATTAATAAATAAAAAATTTTTGTTAATTTTTTTATATTTTTTTTCAATTTGTTTTTGGTTTGTTTGGCCTTTTGCCCAACCATGACTTCTTAAAGATTTAATTATATCATCGTCTGCTTTAGACTTGCAGGTTATCATACCTCCTTCTACAGAAGAAATTTGATGTGAATAGTAAAATGAAAAAGTTGAAAACTGGCCAAATGTACCTAAAAATTTATTTTTATATTTTGCCCCTATAGATTCACATGTGTCTTCTATAAGAATAATTTTTTTTTTATTAATGATACTCATTAGTCTATCCATATTTGTTGAGTTTCCTAAAACATGAATAAGCATTAAAGCTTTAGTTTTATTCGTAATTTTTTTTTCAAGATCATCTAAACACATGTTAAAAGTATCTTTATCTACATCTACAAAAACTGGTTTCAAACCACTTTGTATAATTGGCCAGAATGATGTTGGCCAACATACTGCTGGGACTAAAACTTCATCACCTTGTTTTAGTTTATTTTTTCTGCTTGGATTGATTAAACATTGAAGAGCTAAAAAATTTGCGGACGATCCTGAGTTAACCATAGATGAGTTGTTTGCTTCCATTTTTTTGGAAAATATTTTTTCAAACTTATCTGTTATTTTTGACATGGTCATACTTTTACTTAGAATCACTTTTATGCCCTCGATAAGATCTTTGTTTCTAAAAGAATAATCTTTTAACGGGAATACATGGTGAGTTCTTTTAATGGTTTTTTTATCAAAAACTTTATTTAAAAATGATTCTAGGGACATATATTTAATTAATTATTTTAAGCAATATAGATATTTAAACCATTTTTCAAAATGTATTTGAAAATAAAAATCAAAACCATTTTTACCATGAGTTTGAGCGGCTGGAAAGTAGGGGCAAGCCTCTAAAAGCCTAGGAACCTTTAGTGCCTCAGCAATAGGATAGAATGAAGATGAATTTGCTATAAATAATTTGCAGGACATAATGACGCTTGCAACTTCGAGAAAATCTTTGCAGTCATAATATTCTAAGTTTTTAACAACTAACTTCATGTCATTAAACTCATCTTCTGTGCCAATAAATAATAAATTTTCATAATTATTTAAAAACTCATAATTAATAAAAGGATTTCGGTATCTAAACGTTCTTTGAATAACAACTTTTTGTTTAACAATACTATGAGCATTTACGTCAAGATAAGGAACAGAAAGATCTGGCTGAAGTCCTGTTGTATGAAATGAATACTTAGTGTTGTCAAATAAAAGATTAATTGGTATTTCACGAATAATATCAAAATTTATATCGATAGGTTGGTTATTAAATATTTCAATTTTATTAATGTAACTTTGGTGATCCAACAAAGGTTTTAACATATTGAAAATTTTTTTATTTATAAAAACATTATTTGCTGGATGTCTATGATAATTTGATTTTAAAGGCGCATCAACTTTTATGTACAAGTTACATGTATGTTCTTTAGCTAGTTCTTTAATTGCGGGCAAAACATTAATAATATCTCCAACATGTCCGCAGTGTAAAAAATTCAATGTTTCTTTGGTGTTTATTGCTTTTTGAAAACTATTAATTTGGTTTTCAAAGTTTTCCTTGAAGTTTTTTGTATCTTTGCTGACTCTATTTAAAAACTTAAAATCATTATATTTTTTATTATTAAAAATTTTAACCCAATATTTATTAAAGAAATTATTCATTTTAATTAACTTATTTATTAAAGTTTAATCTCAGAATCTTTTGTTACCACGTGCGGGTAAGGCATTGGAAACATCAATTGGCCACCTTCTTGGAGATATTTTTTCTCTCTATTTACTATTTCTTTTTTAAAATACCATGGCAAAACTATCATTGCTTTTGGTTTTAAACTTCTTGCTTTTTCTTCGGAAATTAATTCAATATCTGTGCCAACACATCTTAAACCTACTTTCATGGGGTTTCTTTCAGAAATGAATTGAACTTTGTCTTTTCCAATACCAAAATGTTGAAGTAATATATTTCCCTTTGTGCTTGCACCGAGTCCTAAAACTATTTTGCCATCTTTTAAAACTCCATCTATATATGAGGTAGTTTTATCTCTTAATACATCTATTGCTTTTTGAAACTCTGAATATGTTTTTATTTCACTTAAGTTATTTTTTGATTCTTCATCACGTAAATTGTTTAATTTTTTTTGCAATTCTTCAGAATCATATTTTTTACAATTTTTTTTACAAACATAAAGCCTGATACTTCCTCCGTTGACCTCATTCAGTTCAGCATAAAAAAGTTTAAGATTAAACTGCTCTATGAGTCTTTCAAATGAGTAAATCGAGTAGTACGATAAATGTTCATGACATATGTCATAAAAATTCATATTCTTAATCATCAGCAGCAAATAACTTATTTGTACACACCATATTCCATCATCTTGTAAAATATTTTCTATATCTTTTACAAAAACTTTGGGGTTTTCAAGGTCATAAAACATTGCACAAGAGGTTATTATTTTAGCTTTATTTTTGAAATTGTCAGTAAATTCGCGAGAGTTGAAATAATTTGGAATTACTTTGATGTTTTTACCTTCGTCAATATAGTCAATATTTTGTGCGGGCTCAAATCCAACTAGTTTCAAATTATTGGGGTAAAAATTAAGTAACGTGCAGTCATTAGACCCAGTATCTATAATTATATCTTGCTCGCTAGGTTTCACAATTTTCAAAACGCTATCTACAACTTCTTTTAAATCTTTACGCATCGTGTCACTCGTTGCAGATCTATAAAAATATTTTCTGTATAGTAAATCTGGGTTAATAATTTCATAAAGTTGTAAATGACCACAACTTTTTTTGTCCCCAGCATCAACACATAAAGACAAAGTTAAGGGTGTTTTTATATTTTTAAGATCGCTATCTTTGTTTGATTTAACAAATGTAGCTGAGATATACTGTTCATTAAGTTCTACAACTTTTTGTAGATTGTTGTTTCCACAAATCTTACATTTGTTTAGGTAAGAAATATTTTCGTTTTTTTTAAACATTTAGATAACT
>MDTF01000920.1_pt1 | contig 10303 bp, 9 predicted proteins | sample 811191 | NCBI WGS metagenome assembly MDTF01 (sample SAMN05326649, study PRJNA326480) | marine metagenome | isolation source: seawater | place: Southern Ocean | collected 2011 | reverse complement strand
TATTGGAAAAATTAATACTAAAATGTTTAAGAAAATCTGTTTATAATTGTTAAAATAAATCAATATAATTTTTTAAGTAGTTTGAAATTGTTTATATATTAAGTTAGATTAAAGCTTAATCAAAAAAAATTAATAATTTAAAATATCTGAATAAGTTTGTATTAAAAGGGTATATTACTATTGAACTTAATAAATAAAAATTTAACCAAATATTGTAGGGTGTCTGATATTTTTAATTGGCCTCATAATGTTTAAGTTGCATTATATATTATGAATAAACATTATATAATAGGAGACGGCCAATTTGCATTACTTTTAAAACATTTATTTATAGATGAAAATATTGCTCAGGCTGATGAAATATTTTTTGTAACAAAAAAAAAAATAAAAAAAAAGAATTATATTAGTGAAAATGATTTTTTATTAATAAAAGAAAGAATAACTGTTTTTATTGGAGTAGGAAGTATAGACAAAAGACTCGATATTATTAAAAAATTTAATAAAAAAAATTTTAATTTCCCAAATTTCATATCTAAGTCAGTAAATTTAATGAAAAAAAGTATTATTGGAAAAGGAAATATAATTTTACCTAATTCTATAATTCAGAGCCCAAGTAAGCTTAAAAATTATAATATTATTGGAACAGGCTCTATAATATTACATAATAGCCACATATCATCTAATTGTATAATTGGCGGTGGAGTTTCAATTGGGGCGGGTACAAAAATTGGTAAAAATGTTTTCATTGGAGTGGGAAGTACAATTGCATCAAATACCACAAGTAAAAATATTGAAATTGGAAACTATACATTTGTGTGCTCTGGAAGTGTGGTGCTAAGTAGTATTTCTAGTAAGTCTAAAGTGATTGGAAATCCAGCTAGAAAAATATTATAAATGAATATTTTTCAAAAAATTGTAAAACAATCAAGATTTTCAAATAAAAAAATATTTTTAGATCAAGATTATACTTATAATGATTTATATAATTTAACTAAAGAATATTTATTTTTTTTTAAATCCAAACTTAAAACGGGTGAAATAATATGCCTGGTATTAACATATTCGATAGATTTTATTGCAATAGTATTATCAGCAAGAATTAATGGAAATGTAATATGCATATTAAATCCTAATCAAACAGAATTCGAAAAAAATAGTATTTTGAGTCAAGTTAGTTATTCAATGATTATATCGGAAAAAAATTTCAATCAAAAAAATCAAAGATTAAATAATTTTTATTATTATGAAAATAAAAAAAAAGTTAAAAAAAAATTAAAAAAAGATGATGCTTTCATTGTTTTTACTTCGGGTACAAGTACAAATCCAAAGGGTGCAATTTTAACAAATAATTCTATCAAAAATAATGTTAATGGGATAATAGATCAATTAAATTTAAATTCTAATGATAAAACAATTATTTATAGTCCCCCCAATTATGCAATGGGTATTTCACAAGTTATTACATTTTTATACTTGAAATGTAGTTTTTTGTTTGACGTTAATAGTATTAAATTTGTCAACAATTTTTTAAATAAGATAAAAAAAAATAAAATTTCCATCTTAAATTTAAATATCGCAAGTTTTAAATACTTAAAGATTTTTAAAAAGAATTTTAAGATACCGTCATTAAGAACTATTATGTGCGGTGGAATGAAAATGACACCAATTGATGCTATGCAAATATTTAACTTTTTTGGTAATAAATATATTGCTAATTTTTATGGATGCACAGAAAACTCACCAAGGGTAAGTCATTTTAAATTTTCAAAAAATCAATTAAAAAAATATAGAAATTTTGATTTTTTACCAGTTGGTAAAGCAGTTAAGGGCACTAAAATAAATATAAAAGTTTCTAAAAATAGTAAAAATCATGGAGAAATTATTTTATCAGGTAATTCTTTAATGAGAGGCTACTTAAATATGACAAGTAATATTAAAAAAACTTTAATTTATAAAACTAATGATATAGGTTTTTTTTCATTAGACAGAAAATTATTTGTTACAGGGAGATTAGATAATATTTTTAAATCTGGTAATGAAAAGATTTCTCCAGAGGAAATAGAGGATAAGATAAGCCCATTTTTAAAGGATAGAACATTTATAATTGCAAAGAAGAAACACCCTATATTGAACTGGAAACCAATCTTGATTGTAGAGGGTAAGAAAACTAAATCTGATAAAAATTTATTAGAGAATCTTGAAAAAAATTTATCAAACTTTAAATTACCAAGTGAAATTTACTATCTAAAATTTTTTTTTAGAAATAGTTATGGAAAAATAGATAGAAAGAAAATATTTAATTATATAACAAATAATGTTAATTGAAAAAAAGATTAAAAAAATAATTTATTCAATAAAAAGAAATATTGATTTTAAATCTGATATATTTGCACAGTTAGATTCTATTCAATTTTTAGATTTAATTATTAAATTAGAGGAAAAATTTCAAATAAAGTTTCCAGAAAAAAAAATTAACAAAGCTAATTTTAAGAATATAAAAAGTATTAAAAAAATAATAGATTAAGATTATTAATTAATGAAAAAAATGGCGAAAATTAAGATTATTGCTGAAATAGGCCCAAATCATAATGGTGATATTCACTTAGCAAAAAAAATCTTAAAAAAATTAAGTAAAATTAAAATTGATTATGTCAAATTTCAACTTGGCAATCCTTTTAATATTTATTCTAATGATGCAATTTTTGCTAATTATCAAAAAAGTAAAAAATTTAAAGATCCAATAAAAATGAGTTTGCAAAATCAACTTTCAAGAAAGTCACATAAATATTTAAAAAAATTTTCAAAAGATTTAAATTTAAAATATGCATGTACAGCTTTTGATTTACAAAGTTTAATTTTTTTAGATAAAGAATTAAAAATTCCTTTTTTTAAAATTGCATCTGGAGAAATTCACTCAGTTGATATGCTAGAATATATGTCAAAATCTAATAAACCAATTATTTTATCAACAGGTATGGCTAATTTTATAGATATAGAAAAAAGTTTAAAAATTCTTACAAAGTTTAAAAAAAAGAATATTAGTTTATTGCATTGTGTAAGTTCTTACCCAACTGATATAAAAGATATGAATTTAAAAAGAATAGATCACTTGAAAAAAAGATTTAAGTTGGATATTGGTCTTTCAGATCATTCGTTATCAAACATTCCAGCAATCCTGTCTGTTACAAAAAATATTAAGATTATTGAGAAACATGTCACATTATCAAGAAAATTAATTGGACCAGATCATAAGGCCTCACTAGAAATTCCAGAGTTTGAAAAATTTGTTGAGAATATTAGGGATGCAGAAATTTTACATAACACAGATTTTAAGAAAAATACATTAGATGAATTAAATGTTAAAAAAGTTGCAAGAAAAAGTATTGTTTCAAATAATTTGATTATGAAAGGAAAAAAAATAACTAAAAAGGATATTTCCTTTAAAAGACCTGGCTATGGAATATCTCCATTAGATAAAAAAAAAGTTATAGGTAAAAAAGCTCTCAAAAATATTCTTCCTAACACATTAATTTTTCAAAAAGATGTGAATTAGAAATGATAAACGTAATTATAATTCCTGCTAGAGCAGGATCAGTAAGATTAAAAAATAAGAATATTTTAAAAATAAATAACCAAACATTAGTTGAAAGAACATTAATATTTTCAAAAAAAATTAAAAATATAGATAAGATTATAGTCTCTTCTAATGATCTTAAGGTCCTAGCTTACTCAAAAAAATTCAAAAATATTTATTTCATAAAAAGGCCCAAAAGTCTATCAACTAGTAAAAGTTTACTTATAGATACTGTTAATTATCTTAATAAATCATTTGATAAAAAATTTGAGAATATTTTAATTTTACAACCAACATCACCATATCGGTCTTCAAATTTAATAAATTCTAATTGGATTAAATTTTTAAATAAAAGAAAAAAATATAAATCAAGTATTTCCATATCAAGGGGAAATAATATAAAAAAAAATTTTTTTTAATTAAAAAAAATTATTTAATTTTAAGTAAAAAAAATAATGAGTCCAACAAATATCAAGCGAATGGAAATTTTTTTATGGTGAATATTAATTTTCTTAAAAAATTTAAAAGATTTGTTATCAGCCATTTTACAGAAGGAGCAGTAATAAATAATAAAAAAAATATGATAGATATTGACACAAAACAAGATTACATCTTAGCAACTAAATTTAATTAAATAAATTGAAAAATAACAATTAATGATTGAAAATATTTTTAAAAAAGATGTCAAAATTTTTTTTGATGAATTAAAAAAAAAACATTTCAAAAAAAATAATTTGAAATTACATGAACCCGTTTTTTCAAAAAATACTTTCAGACATATTCATAACTGCATTAAGAGTACTTTTGTATCTCCTAATGGAAAATATAATAAATTATTAGAAAAAAAATTAAAAAAAATAACAAACTCTAAATTTGTAATTTGTTTAAATAGTGGTACTTCAGCTTTATTTATCTCTTTAAAGTCTATTGGTATTGAAAAAAATGATGAAGTTTTGTTACCATCTTTAACATTTGTTTCAACAGCCAACGCAGTATTATATAATAATGCTATACCTCATTTTGTAGACACCTCTGAGCGAACATTGGCAATAGATCCAATTTTATTAGAAAAATATCTTAAAGAAATTTCTGTAATAAGAAATGGTAAGCTTATAAACAAAAAAACAAAAAGACATATAAAATGCTTAATATGTGTCCATGTTTTTGGAAATTCCGCAGAAATTACAAAAATTAGAAATATATGTAAAAAATATAATTTATTATTAATTGAAGATGCTGCAGAAGCTTTAAACTCTTATTATAAAGGTAAACATCTGGGTACTTTTGGTAAAGTGGGAATCTTAAGCTTTAATGGAAATAAAATCATAACATCTGGAAGTGGTGGAGCAATACTTACAAATGATAAAAAAATTTTTGACTATTGTAATCACATAACATCGAACGCAAAGATTACTGATAAATGGGAATATAAACATGATATGATTGGTTATAATTTAAAAATGGCAAATATTAACGCAGCCTTAGCCTTTGCTCAAATTTTAGATTTGAATAAAATTCAAAAAGATAAAAATAAATTAATGATAAAATATAAAAATTTTTTTAAAAAAGATAATCTAAAAGTTGAATTAATAACGCCATTGAAAAATTCAAAATCTAATAATTGGCTAATATCAATCAAATTAAAAAATGAAATGAGTAAGAAAAAAAATATAATTTTAAATTTTCTTTGGAAAAATAAAATTTATGCTAGACCATTATGGACACCTTTACATAAATTGAAATATTTAAGTAAATTTCCTAGATCACATCTTAATAATACCAATAAACTTTATGAAACAATTATATCATTGCCTAGTGGACCAAAATGAAAAAAAAAATAATATTATATTCATCAAGTAGAGCCGATATAGATAGATATGTTCCGATATTAAAAAAAATATTACAAGAAAAAATTTTTCAGCCTATAATTTTTTTATCATCATTTCATAAACTAAATCAATTTGGTAATTACCTATATGAGATAAAAAAACTCAAAATAAAGATAATACAGAGTAATTTTAATAAAAGATTAAAAGATACATATATTTCAAAAATTGATCATTATTGTTTTGATATGAAAAATCTCAGCAAAACTCTAGAAAGAAATAAACCTAGCTTTCTTATATTGCTTGGAGACCGTTTTGAAATCGTTTCAGCCGCGATGCCAGCTATTTTACAGAACATACCAATTGTTCACTTTTATGGAGGCTCAGTAACGGAAGGAGCTATAGATGACAAGATTAGGCATGCAATTACTAAACTTTCCAATATTCATTTTGTTTCTAATAAAAGGTATCTTAAGAGAATAATTCATTTAGGTGAGGAGTCTTGGAGAACAAAATTGGTAGGTTTAGATTATTTAAGTGAATTAAAAAATCAAAAACTATTAAGTAAAAAAAATTTTTGCAAAAAATTTAATTTATCTCATGGTAAAAAAACATTATTTGCAACATTTCACCCAGTTACATTAGAAAAAAAGGATCTTAATAATCAAATTAGAAATTTTTTAACAGCAATTGAAAAAACTAATTTCCAATGTATTTTTACTTATCCAAATTCCGATATGGGTTTTGAAATAATTTTAAAAGAAATAAAAAAACTTATAAACAAAAATAAAAAAAAATATTTTTTATTAAAAAAATTAAATATTGAGGATTATGCAAATCTAATAAAAAATTGTGATCTAGTTATAGGTAATTCTTCAATGGGTATAGTAGATACAGCAATTTTTAAAAAACCAGTGATTAATATTGGAAATCGTCAAAAAGGAAAAATACTTCCAAAAAATGTTATAAACTCCTCTCACAATTATAAAGAAATCTTAAAATGTATAAAATTTTCAGAATCTAATACTTTTAAAAAACAATTGTTAAATCTTAAAAACCCATATAGTTCAAGAGTTTATAATCTAAGTAAATTTTTATATAATTTAATGATTTCAAAAAAAAATAAAATTAATATTAAGAAATTTATTGATAAATAATATTATGCATTTTCTAAAGAATTTTAAAAAAAATATTATCAACCAAAATATTACATTAAAGGAATCTTTAATATTATTGAATGATTTTGACGAAAAATGTTTAATCATAACTGATAAAAATAAAGAACTAATAGGAACACTTACAGAAGGTGATGTATTGAGATCTATAGTATCTGGTGCAAAATTCGATGATAGAATTAAGAATTTTATTAATAAAAATTCTTTTTATTTAACTAAAGATAAAATTAAAGAGCAGAAACTTCTAAATGATTTAAATATTCCAAATGATATTTCTTTAATCCCTATATTAAATGATAAAAAAAAAATAATTAAGGTATTAATAAAAAAAAATTTATTTAATAAAAAAGATTATAATTCAACTTTAAATGCACAAGTAGTGATTATGGCAGGAGGTCTTGGAACTAGATTAAAACCTTTCTCATCTATAATACCAAAACCTCTGTTTCCATTTGAGGGAAAAGCGATTATTGAGCATATAATGGAAAAATTCGATAAACATAATTTTAAAAAATTTATTATTAGTATTAATTCAAGCCAGAAAATTATTAAAGTTTTTTTTAAATCAAAAAATAAAAATAATGTTGATTTTATATATGAAAAAAATTCGTTAGGAACTGCAGGATCTTTAGGGTTAATCAAAAAAGTTACCAAAAATTTTTTTGTGATTAATTGCGATAGTATAATTAATTGTAATTATAGGTCTATTCTAAACTATCATAATTCAAATAATAATGATTGCACGATTGTAGTAGCAAAAAAAAAAATTGATATTCCTTATGGTATTTTTGAGATGCAAAAGGATAAAAAAATAAAGATGATGGAAAAACCTTCTTATGATTTTTTAATCAATACAGGAATGTATGTTTTTTCAAAAAAAATTTTGAAATTTATTAAAAAGAACCAAAAAATTGATATGGATAAATTTATTAAAAAATTATTAAAAAATAAATCAAAAGTTGATTTATTTCCGATTGAAAGCAAAGAATGGTCTGATTTTGGAAAACTAAGTTCTTTTTCAAAAAAAGATTAATTTCAATTATTACAATTTGTAGCTTACTTTGCTAGAATTATTTTTGGGTCTATAATTTTTATAATTTTTTTTTAATAAATTATTTAATTCATTTAAACTTTTTGAATTAATTATTTTTTTTTTAATATCAGTTATTTTTTTTTCAAATTTAAATTTATCAGATAAAAAAGGTAATACTAAAATTTCTTTGTCACTTTTAATAATAAAAAAATTTTCATCACTTTCTTTAAATGTTTCTGATATTTTTTGACCCTGATTCTTTTGATTCTTAAGTTCAATTTGTAAATTTCCTTTTTTAAAAATATTTACTTGTTTTTTGAATTTATAATTAGTTTTTTTAACTTTTAAAAGCTTCTCTATGACTTTGTAAATATATTCTTCTTTAACAGATGATTTTTCACTAGGTATTGTAATTTTACCATTACCTTGAGACAAAATAGATTTGAAACATAAATTACAAGCTTCTCTGTGATTTATAAAATATCGCTTTATATTCTTTGGAATTCCAAATGGTAATTTTTCATTAATTCTTTTAAAAGCAAATTCTAAAATACTGCCTTTACTGAAGGCAACATTTGCAAATCTAGTTGATGAAACATGTATATCTGAGTTTTTTATTTTAAATAAAGCTAAGTTTTGTTCCATTATTTTTTTTGAAATTCCCAATATACTTTCTGGATAGCAAGATTTGTCTGTTGATATTGAGAATACTTTTTTTAGTTGAAATTTTTTAGAAGGTAAAAAGTTAAATGAATTTGTTTTAAACATATAATTAATACTCTCAAAATTTTCTTCAGAACGAACATGCTTAAGAGCAGCAAAGTTAAAATAATGAGAAATTTTGTTATTGTTTATAATTAAATCAATATTTGATGAGGTTATATCTAGAACATTATAATTAACTTTTTTTTTAATATTTGGAAAGAATAAATTAATATCTCTATTTAAATCTACTAAAGAATTTTCATCTTTATCTAAGAGAGTTAATTTATCAAATTTGTAATCAAGAATTCTTTTTACAAATTCAGAGCCAATCGATCCTGCAGCACCTACAATTAAAATTTTTGAATTTTTAAGATCTAGTTTTATTTCATTATTCTCTTTTGACGATAAAGAAAAACGATTTGAGTTAAATATTTTATATTCAATATATTTTAAACTATGCATTTTTTAAGTATTTATATTGCTTATATGTTACTTTGCTATTTTAATAAATTAATCATTAACTTTAGTCATATAAAAAAAGTTCAATTTTTTATTTTAGTAATTTTGAATTTGAAATTTTTTTTATACTTCTAGCCCAACTTTTAATTGGGTCTTCATCATATATATTTATATTATTCATAAAAATGTTGATACTTTCTTTTATTTTTTTTTGATTCCACCAATCTAATATATTTGAATTTACTTTGTTTAAATGAGCTGACAAATCACTACCGTTTTTAAAAGCTATTTTATTCTTAAATAGAATATTCATAAATTTTTCATTGTATTTTTTTTCATAGTAAAATTTTTTATTAAATAACAAAAATGTTGGTCCATTAATAACAGATTCTAGGAAAGCAGTTTGTGGATAATTAACTATTCTAATAATAGCACCATCTTTTAACTTATTGTAATCTTCATTTGAATAAATCATGTTTTGTTTGCCTACAATTTTTTCATATTTTTTATCCAATTGCCAGCCAGTTCGTCTTGTGTAGGGTCTGATTATAATTTTTTTTTTTATATTTGTATTTAAATTTTCTACAAATTTTTTAACTTGTTTAAATTCAGAAATAATTTCTTCACACATGGGACCACCTAAAAAATGCCTAGGATATTTTGGTATATCTTTACAAATTATCATTATTTTATTATTTGAGATTTTTTTATTCCGATTTAAAAAAAGACACGGTAAGCTAATCTGATTTTTTAAAACCTTTTTTTGATGTTTAAAAACAACAGATGAAATAGCGTTATTGTAATTATACATATTGTTACCACCATATATCCCACCATGGTCTGCAGTAATAATTTTAAAGTTTTTATCTAAATTTTTTCTATGGGCTATCCATGATTTAAAAATTGGATTAAATCTATGGTGAGTATCAGAAACAACTGTATTAATTTTTGTGAGCTTTTTTTCATGAAGTTTTTTAATATCTTTAAAGTTTTCTATAAAAACTCTAGGAATATCTTCTTTTATTTTCTTGAATATGTAATTCTCAAAGTCGCTTTTATTATCTGGAATTAATTTCAAATTTTCTCTTTGTGTCGCTTCATAACTATTCATATTCGAAATGTTAATTAATTTTTTTCTATCAAAAATACTTAATCCTTTAAACCCCAAAATGTTAAGTTTCAAACAAAGCTTAAAAAAAATTATTTTTTTAGTCCTAATGTTGATAAGCATTTTAATATTGAAAAAATTTAAAATAAATTTTTCATATAAAATAAAAAAAAAATTATTTTTAATTTTGGTATAAATTTTATAAATAAAGTTATTATTTAAGTAAAAAATTTTTTTTTTAAGAGTTTTCTTTATTAAGATTTTTTTTTTTTTGTTTTTAAATTCCAAAATACTTTGAAACATTAAATGATTATAAATATCATCGTTATGATTAAATTCGTAAAATTGCAGAGTATCAAAGACAGGTATTTTTTTTTTAACTTTAATTTCTAAATAATTAAATTTTTTATAAATTTTAATGAG
>MDTF01011775.1_pt1 | contig 10306 bp, 5 predicted proteins | sample 811191 | NCBI WGS metagenome assembly MDTF01 (sample SAMN05326649, study PRJNA326480) | marine metagenome | isolation source: seawater | place: Southern Ocean | collected 2011 | reverse complement strand
TAATAAAAAGAAAAAGGGAAGCAATATTGCTTCCCTTTTCTTTTTTGTAGCGTAAGGGAGATTTGAACTCCCGACCTCAGGGTTATGAATAGAAAAAAATAAGTTTAAAAAACACCTTAAACAATTGAATGCAAAGGTAGTAACGCATTACCCAAAACCACATTTTGTTGTACTAAAGTGGTTTTAAATGCAAAATGTTGTACTATTGTTTGACTATTTTAAACAAAGAATAACATGGGTTATGTAAAAGCAGTAGCAAGAAAAATAAAAAAATCTGGGAAATCACCTATTGAAATAAGAATTACAATAAATAGGATTGCCCGCTATGTTACTTTAGGGATAGATATAGAGCCTAGATATTGGGATACTAAAAACAATAGGGTTAGAAAATCTTATGAAAACTCAGTTAGAATAAATAATTTCATTACCCATAAAATAAATTTAGTAGAAGTCTATCTTATTCAAATACAAGAAAAGAAAAAGTCATTTGATATTGAAGAAGTAAAAGCAAGGCTGTTTGATAAAGTCATAAAGAATTACACCATAAAAGCAATGTGTGATGAATTTTACAATGAGCTTGTAGCATTAGAAAAATATACCCGAATAAGTTCCGAAAAATCAAGAATAAGACACCTCCTATCCTATTTTGGAGCAAATTCTTCATTTGATAAATTCACAGTAACAAATATTAATAAATATAAAAATCATCTTCTATCTAAAGTGAAGTTAGCTGAGAGAACTGTTATTAATCACCTCATTTTAATAAGAACTCTTTACAACAGGGCAATTAGGGAAGGCATAGCTGATGCTAACCTCTACCCTTTTGGAGAGAATGGAGTAAGAATAAAGTTCCCTGAAAGTCAAAAAATTGGATTAAATATAGAAGAGATAAAGCTATTAGAGCAATGTGAATTAGAAGAAGAAACAACTGAATGGAATGCAAGGAATTCATTTCTTCTATCCTTTTATCTTGCAGGGGCAAGAATATCAGATGTATTAAGAATTAAATGGAGCGACCTAAATGATGGAAGACTCTATTACAAAATGGGAAAAAACAATAAAGTAGGTTCAGTTAAAATCACATCAAAGGCAGAACGCATTATAAACCTATATAAGGCTAGAAAAAACAAATTAGACACATTCGTGCTACCAGAACTTAATAAAGCTGATATAACGGACAATAAGGACATTTACAGGAAAATAACTACTGCTAAAAGTAAATACAATAGATCCTTGAAAAAAATCGCAAAAAAAGTAGGAATAACAAAAAGCATCAGCTGTCATATTGCACGTCATTCTTTTGGGAATATTTCGGGTGATAAGATTCCAGTTCAGATGCTTCAAAAACTTTATAGGCATAGCGACATTACAACAACTATCAACTATCAGCAAAGCTTTATGAATAGAGAAACTGACAGTGCTTTGGAAGCAGTTATTGGAACTGATGATGAGTAAGGCTTTATTTTTTAAAATATAATATATTGTATTTTAAAATAAAAAGCGTTAGTCCCTAAGCTAGTATTTTTATTTTACTACTACCGAAACACCTTTGTTTTACGTACGTAAACACGTAGTTACATATAAGGACACAAGGAAACCTGTAGAAACATTTAAAAACAAGCAAAAACACTTATTTACTGATTGTTTATTTATTTTTAATAATCTCCAACAACTGATTTTTACTTTTTAAATACTGAGAATACCCTGCTATTCTGAGTGATTACAATCAAGACTTTTTTACATAATTACAGCACGCTTTAAAATTACATTGCTTTTTTCACCACTAATCAATTTACTAATCCAATTTTATGAAATTTAATTGACTATCTTATTAATCTTTAATATGAAGCCGTACAATGGTTTGTTCCTCTTTGTGTATCATTTACCTTTTGAATCATCTTTAATCTATAATTTCTTATAAAACGTTCAACTCAAAAACCCTCCACTTTCCTTTAGAAATAATTGCCTTTACAGACACAGGACAATTATCGCTAATATAATTTTTATCTAATAAATATTTTGGAATATAAATATCATCAACAAAAGCAAAGTCTGGTGATAAAACATTTTGTTCTTCTTCATTTAAATCGTGAAAATCACTAGTCAATCCTTCTTTGCGATATTTCAACATCAATTCTCCAGTAACCTGCTTAACTAAATCATTTTTTGTTTCATTTGTTTTAGAAACACTTAAGCATCTAAAAAAATACCCCCCTTTTTTGGTGTCTTTCTTTCGAAAATAGGATAATTGCAGAAACTGACCAATTTTAGGGATTATCTCAGTATTTCTAAATAAAACTGTCATATGAATAAAATTACTTATTACAACATGAAATAATTTCTTCTCATCATTAACACTATCTACAACTCCAATTGCATTAGAAAAACTCTTTAACCCTTCTTCTTTTTGAATTATGTTTAAATCTGTTACTTCTAACCAAGAGCTTTCCTTATTTGAAACATTATATCTTTTGCATTTATAAAAATTATTAGTTTGATAATTTTTAACATCTGTTTTGTGAAACACTTCTTCATCTTTTGATGTAATTAAATGCAAAACGTTTTTCTCTTGATTTATATAATCTACAACAACAACCTCATCCTCAAATCCCTCCCATTTTGATTTTTCAGATTCTCTATTAATTAATGAAATATAAATTGTAGTTTTCTTTTTATTAAGAAGTGAAAATCTATACAATGAATTTTGAGAAATTTCCTCTTTAATTTCTTTTACATTTAACTTAAAATCGATTACAACACCTATTTCTAAATTTTTCTTACTATTTATTCTGATTGATGAAATTGACACTGAAATATCCTTTCCATTACTGAATTTATATCTTTTTTTGTCTTTTTTGTCTTTCCATATATCAATAAGTGTTAGGCTTGTCCATTCGATATCACTAAATGCAAATTCCTCTGCAAATATTTTATATTCATTATACAGGTCTAAATTACTATTTGATTCAGAAATACCTTCTGTTTTAATCAATATTTCATTATATCTCTCAGAAATTTTCCATCCTTTTAAGGCTCTATGTTTCTTATATTTTTGTAATTCATACAAAGCATTTTCAAGTTTTGATTCTTTAATAAGAAGGTCAGCCATTTTCAACCTAATAGAACCAATAAAATCCTCATTTTTTTCTAGTAATAAGGAGTTTGCAATCATTCCGATTTTTTCTTTATGATATTCTTCTGATAAACATTCAGAAAACTCATCCCACACATAGTATTTGTCACCCTGGACTAATACTAATTCTTTAAATACTTTAATTGACTCCTCAATACTTCCTGATTTCGAATAAAGAATTGCTTTTTCTCTCAGAAGATCTTCATTATTCTGCTCGTGTTCAGGTAAATTCTCATACATTTCAACCAGCCAAGAAAAATCTTCATTAAAGTTATTTGATTTCAATACTTTAAAGGATTTTTTAAGAGCTTTAATTGCTAAAGGCTTTATGGTGTATTCGTTTTTAACTTTTTCTTTCCAATCGTCTGGACTAAAAGATGTAATATTCCAAGATTTAAAAAACGAGTTGAACCTCCATTCATTATCATCAGACATATACCTTTCAGCTAAACTTAAAATTTCAGAATGCCATTTTGTTGTTTCATAGATTGAAAATTTCTTAATATACTCATCAAAGAAGTTCCATGTTTGATTATGTTTTCCCGATTTATTTGTATTAAATATCAACCAAAAATATGATTCTCTTAATATATCTAATACTTCTTTTCATCAATTTGATTAGAATAAGAGTATTCTTTCACTTTTAGATCTGGAACATTCTTTAGAATTTCATCTAAATCAAATGACACTTGGGAATTTATTATTTCAGATAATACTCTTGAAATTAAAGATGGAATATCTTTTCCATCAAAATCTCCTTTATTCTTATCCTCTGATCGTAAATTTGTCATTCCCCAAATTTGAAAAAATTTGTACAAATCAAAATCTTCAGTATTTTTTGAGTAATTAAGAGCAAAATGAAGAATCATTGAATGCAACATTGATGGAGGAGAACTGTCAAGCTTTAGATATTTGTTTAAATATACCTTAACATCTTTATAATCCATCTCTTTATACTCTGAACTTAAGTATCTATATATTACCCATCCAAAAGATTCGTGGTATTTTGTTGGTAAATTCTGATTTTCATTTAGCTTTTCATAGATTTTAAAGGCCTCTTGATGTTTTTTATCTTTACTAAAATCATCAGCTTTCTTTATGTATATATATTTTCTATCTATTTTTGGTTTTAGATATTTTTTCTGACTCTCGAAAATATCATCAACTAAATTAATATTTTCAATAACTTTAAAAATGCTAGAAGCTCTATCAAAGTTATCAATAGAAATTAAATACTTGCAGATATCGATTGCAACCCAAGCATAAGCTTTAATAACCCATTCATCTTGTGGGTCTTCCTTATTTAACTTTTCTGCTAATAAGAAAGCTTCTTTAAGTTTTTTGTATTTGGAAACCCCCACAAGTTCTTTAGCTACATTTCTTAACTCAAAAATATTACGAGAATCCATATTTTATAAACCTAATTCTTCCTTTAATTTTTCAATTATACTTACAAAACCTGAGTCTATTGAGGTACAAGATGGTTTAATATAAGAAATTGTACCATTCTCTTTAAAATAGACTTGAAAATATGACTCATCACAATCTGATTTAACAAAATATCTTACATAATACCCTTCAGGATATTCATCTACTTGAATAATTTGCTTTTCTCCAAGTATATCTGATAATTTACTATACATTCTTTCATATACTTTTGTAGATGGTTGATATATAAAATCTTCATTGTTAAGGCTAACGGCTGTAGATAATTTCTCTTTTATTTCTATTAAAGATTCAGCAGGAACTCCTTTAATAGTTGGGGGGTTAAATACATCTTTACCATTATACAGAAAATCAACCTGCACAAATTTCCCATCCTTTTCAAAAACATACCTTTCCCGATAAGGTAAAGAAGTAACTGAATAAATATTACAATAATTATTAACTTGACTTATAATAATATTAAATTTCTCTTTTAAAAATTGAGAAGCCTTCTCCTCATGAAAATCACTTAAATATTCAGTATTATCAGAAGTAATATTCTTTCTTACAAGTTTATTTGAGACCGATATTTTATCAACCCTTACTTTATCAAAAGAAGTTAATTCGGGTGCATTTACATGCCATAATCTATCCGTAGCTCTTGTAATTGCAGTATAAGCCCATCTATGAAAATCTTCATTCCTTTTCCCTTGAGAACGCTCAAAATCAACAATTACATTATTCCATTCACCACCTTGAGATTTATGACAAGTAATAGCATAACCAAACTTTGCTCTAACAGCATTAAAATATATATCCTTTTTCAATAAATCTTTAAATAATTTACTTTTAGGACTTATTCCTTTATGTCTGCTCTTAAAATCAACAAATAAAGCTTTCATAACCTCAGGCCTAACATCCCTATCAGGTGAGTAAAGTAAATCCTCAAGAAGTTTAACTTTATAAATAGTATCACTAATAATAATCAAAACATCAATAAAATTAAGTTGTACATTTATTATACCTCCTTTTTCTTCTCCTCTATTATAAATAGCTCTTCTACTCTCTCTTTCTCCAACTTCATGAACTTTAACAAAATCTCCATTCATTAAATTAAAAACATCAGAATAACGATTAGCTACAGATTGGAGCAAGTCTCCTTTACATAAATATTCATTATCTGGAAAATACTTCTTTCTGATATCAAGATTATAATCTTTTACCAATGTATTTGAATATGCAATTACAATAGATTTTTCAGATACTTTACCGTTTGTAATTTCAAAATACTTATCGACAACATCACTTTGTCTTAATTTTAAGACATCTATATCGTCTTCTATTTTAAAAGAATTGAATGACTTATTTTTAATTAAGTCTCTAATAATTGTTGCATTTTTCAAAATACCACTTTGCAAATTTTGTCTTATAACATCTGTCATTTCTACCTCATCAAATAACAAATTTGATTTATTGTAGTAATCATCTGTAATTGCGGGGCTATAATTCATACCTACAGGCGGTAGCTGAGCGTTATCCCCAACAAATATTATTTTATGGTTTTTATGCTGGTTTGCTAAAGCTGAAAATTTCATTAAATCATTTAATAAATGTCCTGAACCAAATCTGAAAAATTCACTCTCTGAATAAACATTTGAAACCATAGAAGCTTCATCAATAATTAAAAATTGATTCCCACCCCTTATATCTAAATCATAAAAAAATTTGAAGGTCTCCTTTACAACTGATTTATCTTCATACTCTTTTAACTCTTTAAGATTATAAATCTGAGTATGAATTGTACTCCCTTCTCCTGTTTTTTCTCTTAGTATTTTAGCTGCCCTTCCTGTTGGTGCTAATAAAGAAAATTTCAACTCTTTTGCATTTAATAATTTTGTGAAACCATCTAAAAGAGTTGTTTTACCAGTACCAGCATAACCCTTTAACATAAATATGTTCACTCCATTATCCAAGATAAATTCTTCTAATTTATCACATGTTATTTCCTGTGACGGAGTTAAGGTTTTATGTTTTATAAAGTTTCTTATTTTCATAAATATTATACTTAATGGTAATATTTTATTAAATCATTCTCTATGATGAAGTATAAATCCAAGGAAATTCTTTAAAATAACTCTTTTATTATTAGATTTCCTCTCTTATAATTCTAATATTCTCATGTATAAGGACTGGAATATCTATACTATCTCTTTTTTCTTCTACATTCTTTTCAGCATCAATAAACTCTAAAGCTCCCTCAAAAATCTTTTTAGGCAATACAAATTTTTCATAATCTAACAAAATCTCATTAAACTGATTTATTGAATCATTAATTCTATCTAACTTAAAATAAATTATAGCAAGATTATATTTAGGAATTATAAAATCAGTGTCTGGAGACTTATATGGATCAAACCCAGAAGTATTAAGCTCTTCTACTGCTTCCTCTAGGAGCTCTAATGCTAACAAGTTATATTTAAATGTATTTTCTCTAGATAAGAGATAGCCAGCATTCGAAAGAAATTTAAAGTTAATTGTCATCCCATTTTTTAGATATTGATAGATTTCTAATGCATTATCAACCTGAGACACTCCTAGAGTCATATAACTATCAACTATACTATCAGAATAATTTAATAAAACCTTCTGAATTAGATTGTCGTTTTTAGTTTTAATGAATGAATTAGATATAAAGCCAGAATCTTCATGATTAATTTTGTGAGTCGTTATAGAGTCATCAAGGTTTAATGGCAAGCGGTTAATAATTCTATTAGCATTATTGCAAATCCCTACAAGTTCATAGCTCTGAGTAAATTTCCCTTTTTCCAAAAGAATCTTCTTCTTCTTTTTACTTATTTGCTTACAGCCTGTTATATAGAAAATATTAGCACCAATACTTACTTTTACAACATTATCAATAATATTTGATGTTTCTGAATTTCTATTTTGAGCTCTATAATACCAACTAAGAAATTTAATTCCATTATTACTTAGATTATCAGTACTAGAAAAATTACTAAAGGACTTTATTATTTCATCAGAATTTATCTCATAAATATCTGAATAATCGTAATCAACTAAATCTATTTCGCCAAAAATCATTTGGGCAATTTGATTTACGAATACAGATTTTGCCGTCCTATTATCAAATGACATATCTTCGAATTCAATTTGATATAGAAACTGATCATCCTGGCTTAATGTGCAATAAAATGGAGAGTACATTATTTTCTTATTAATAATATTAATCTCATTCATCAAATCATTTTCATTTCTCTGATTAACATCAAACCCAATAGCACTTACTCTTAAAGAGTCATTTGTAGTTATTTTTTGCGCTACATAACTTCTTATTTTATTAACTTTATTCACATCTTCTTTTGATAAAGCAAAACTTAAAAAAGTCGGACAGTTATGTTGGTATGTAAAAAATAATCCAGAAACAAGGCTGCAAAAATCATCATAGTCTAAATGATATAAAGAGTTTTTCTGATGAATATTTATCATTAAATTATATATATTATCAGGTGTGTCTTTTTGGCATTGTAAAAGTAAATTAACCCAATAACTTTGTTTTTTATCTAGGCTACTAATCATATTATAAGTAGAGGTATCATGATTAATTTCATTTCTAATAAATTCTATTGAATCTTTTACTTTCATTTGTGTAGAAATTCCATTAGCACATAATTCAAACATTTTACTACATATTCTAGATACAAATGACGGATTCCCCTTAGTAAGTTGGAAAATATAACTACATGCTTTTTCAAAATTCCAGAAGTAACCATCAGTCTCCTCCCAATCTTTTTCATCCCAACCAACAGATGAAAGACATTTTATAAAATAATCCTGAACATCTTTCCTTGTTTTGAAATTACTTAACTGTATTATTTTACCAAATCTTGATGACATACCCCAAACATTCTCAATAATCTGATTAGGATCTTCATTTATCAAAGGCCTCCCAAAAAGAAAAAATATAAGCCCCTTTTGCTTTTCTTGTATGTTTCTTAATATCATAAGGTTTTCGTCAGAACCATAAATACACTGAGCTTCATCAATAAAAAAAATAATTCTGTAATTTGGATCATCTTTATCTTTTCTTATATAGTCTAATATCTTATTAAAATCAGCAATAACATCATTATAATCAAATTGAATATCAGGAATTTTATAAGCTCTATATTTCTTTCTTGGTATATCAAAAACCCTATTCTCTCTTCCTATATCATCCCCATGTTCCTCATCCTTTGCAAATTCCAAAATATCCTCCCAGTCTTGTTTCCAATTTTCATCATAATTACACATGCATTCCAAAGTTCTCTTAAGAATACCCCAAAAGAAATTAACTGGAGAAACTGTTTTATTTTCATTAGTTGAACCTAATGTGAATTCAACTGGTAAAAATTGACTGTTGGATGAATCAGTTATCAATTTATTTTTCAATGTACTCTTGCCCACGCCTCTTCTACCATTTACTAATAAATACTCTGAGAAATTTGATTGTTGCTTATATTTATTCAACATTTCTTTAATTTGTTGCAACTCATCATCTCTACCAATCATTTTATCCATATCATCCTCAGATAAGGGATTATTTATGAACGGGTTTATTTTATACATGTTTCTATTTTCCATATTTTATGTTATTCATTTTTTACATATTTATATCAAATGACTTGATAGAATCCAATAGCGCTCTATTCTTTTTAAGCCATGATTTCTTTTTTAAAATATATCCTGCCTTTCCAAATAATTTATCAAGTATAATCAATTCCTCATTAAGTTTTTTTATTTCCATAAATAATGTATTAGAAAAATAACGAATCCAAAATGATTTTAGTAGGTCATCTAATGATAAAATTAAGGAATCATACTTGGTCTTATCAAGACCAGAAGATAAGAAATTTAAAAAATCTTTTTGAAAAGATTTATATATAGTTGCTATATTTGATTCGACAGTTTGTGATGGAATACTCTTTTTTATGTTAGGTATTGTATTAAAAATTTTTTCTGAACTCAACTTTATTAAATCTAGTTCACTTTCTGTTATCAACTTAGCATGCGCAAGATCATTCCTTATTGGTTTTATGAAAGTTATCTCACTTGCAATAAGTAGCCTCTTCTTTTTAAAAAGATTTAGAGAATCAAAAAAATCAGATAGTTTTGGGTTAAGAAATATTGCCTCTAGATCAGTAAAATCTAAATAATAAAATGGGTGCCACAACTTATTAGCATTATAGTTTTTCTTTTCATCTGCACTTCTATCTACGACCTTTTTAATATTATGCGGTTGCTTTCTATTTAATAAACTCTTCTTAAATGTAAGGAGTATCTCTTGTTGTTTTTGATTAAGAACATCATTAAAAATATCAAAATCTGATTCTGAAAATCTTGCTATAAGATATTCTCTTAAAGCTATTTCAAGTTCAAGCAATACAGTATAACCTTGAATATTATTTTTCATAGGAGCAAACTTACAGAAAATTTTGGAAGATCTGAGAAGAAGAATAGAAGTTGTATTGATACAATCCACACTGTAAATAATAATAATAATAACAAGTGTTAAAACTATAATTAAATCAATCTATCATAATTAAGAATTAATTATCCTAATAATACTAATATTTAAGCCTCAATTAATCTGTTCAAAACTTTGTTGATAAACCACTTATCAACAATGTCTTAAACATTAAAAACTAAAATTAATTTAGCTCACCGCTTAAAGCCAAAATTTTAAAAGTT
>MDTF01012417.1_pt1 | contig 10307 bp, 11 predicted proteins | sample 811191 | NCBI WGS metagenome assembly MDTF01 (sample SAMN05326649, study PRJNA326480) | marine metagenome | isolation source: seawater | place: Southern Ocean | collected 2011 | reverse complement strand
GGGCTATCGCCCGCCTGCGCCGGAAGCCACCATCCAGGTGGACCAAAGGCCAGTCATGCACTAACTTTCAAATTGGACCACTCAGGTGGGGCTGCTCACTAAACCAAGTACAAAAATAAAATATTTATTAAACATTTCTTAAATTATCCTATTAAATTTAAGAGAAAATTATGGGCCAATAAATTATTAATCAATGATAAAATTGTAGCCCTACTACTAAATTAGCCTAAAATTAATCATAGGAGTTACAGTAATTTATTCTCGTAATAAATTGGTTTTATGAAATTATATATATAAATCTATAGGATAAATTACAAGTAAGTATGATTAAAATTAATATAATTATTCATAATAAAAAAAAATAATAATTGTAAAAATAAAGTTAACCTATAATAATATTGTATACTAGTAGTACTTTATTAGTATTTAATTATCTTAAATACTTGAGTGGTTGTAGCGCATACACGTAAAGATAAAGCTACGTTCCTCAACCTAAGGCAACAAATCACATTAACTTGGAGGAAATTAGATGTTTCGAACTTACTTAAGTAGCAGCGCCTGTCTTCTGGCTTCACTGGCAATCCTCAGCGCTCCCGCTTGGGCAGGGCCACTGACCGTATCTAATTGGGACGGCTACATGGCCGCTGATGCGATTACTTCGTTTAACGGCGCAACTAATAATGAAGCTGAATTAGTTTTGCACGCAACTAACGAAGAAATCATGGGTAAACTGATTGCATCAAAAGGCGTAGGTTATGACGTCGTTTTTGTATCTTCGCCCTTTGCTGAAGTTCTAAACAACCTAGGTTTAGCCGAGCAATTAGTACATGGTAAAATACCAAATATTACAAATTTATACACTGAGGCAACAGAACTGCCGCATGACCCCGGCAACATGTTTTCACTCCCTTACGCTTGGGGCACAACGGGCCTTTGCTACCGCTCAGATTTGGTAGATACGCCAACATCTTGGTATGATTTGCTACGGCCAACAGCTGATGTTGCGGGCAAAACTACTATGCTCGCGACGGATAGGTGGCTTCTAGCTGCAGGTCAGCTGGCATTAGGGCATTCTGTAAATGACACCGATGCAGACAACATGGCCGCTGTCCGCGATCTATTGATTGAAGCCAAAAGCACATTGCTGGCCTATGACGATACAACTTTTTACGCTAAACTTGTTTCTGGTGAAGCCGAGCTAGTACATGCTTGGGACGGTTGGTGTAACTATGGCATAGGCGAAAATACAGATATTAAGTATATTATCCCTAAAGAGGGCTCTGATCTGTGGGTAGATACTATGGTGATCCTCAAGGCGTCAAAAAATAAGGTCGCGGCTTACGATTTTGTGAACTATATTTTGGATGCGGACAACCACAGATGGGCGGCTGAAAATATCCTCTATAAAGTTCCAAATGAAGTGGCAATGGCTGGCGTTGACGCATCGTTAATCGAGATGTTTCCTAACATGGGCATGGTCCCAGCAGATATGCTTAAGTTTGAACAATTGCGTGACGTGGGTGCATCACAGCGGGACTATTCACGTCTCGTTTCAGAAATCAAAGCTGCAAACTAACCCCCCCTGACCCTCGGGTAGACATCGCCCGAGGGAACTCCTCTAAAAAATCACTGATCCTATGCGGTGAAGGTCCCACTTATGTCGACAGATCGTAGACCATTGCTCTTAATGTCTCCGGCCATAATTTGGCTATTTGGCCTAATGGTTGTGCCGTGCCTTTTAATATTAGTCTTGGCATTCTTTCAGCGCGGTATTTATGGCGGGATTGAGTACACTTGGACGTTCGAAAATCTTGCCCTGGTTTTTGATCCACTTTATTTTCAAATCTTTTTGAAATCTGCAGGCATTGCAGGCTTGTCCGCCACCATTGCGTGCGTTTTGGGCTATGCCGCCGCCTATGCTATTGCCGCCATGCCACGCCGACACCAGTCACTTTTGTTGTTCTTTGCAGTGTTACCTTTTTGGTCCAATTATCTTGTGCGCACCTATGCTTGGATCGTGCTGTTGAACCGCGAAGGTTTGATTGTAAACCTTGCCCGCTGGTTTGGGATTGAGAGCGAGTTACCACGGATGCTATATACTGAACAAGCCGTAGTTATCGGGTTGGTCTACAACTATCTGCCTTTTGTGATCCTTAGCTGCTACGCAACTTTGTCGCGCTTGAACCCCGAAACCAACGAGGTATCGCGCGATCTGGGGGCCTCTGCTTGGACAACGTTCCGCCGTGTGACGCTGCCTATGACTGTGCCAGGCATCGCAACAGGTTTTGTATTTGTCTTTGTGCTTTCGATTGGGAATTTTGTGACACCTGCGCTGTTGGGCGGTGGCCAGTTCCAGATGATCGGTAACCTTGTATACGCCCAGTTCCTGACCGCAAATGACTGGCCGTTTGGGGCCGCCCTGTCGATGGTGCTGATTGCTGTGATGCTTGGCCTTTTGATGTTACAAGCAACAGTGGCTGAACGCACCTCTGGCGGAAAGAGAGGCCAAGATGGTTGATCGCAATACTTTTCGGCTAATGCTGCTGATCCTCGGAGTCATCTTTGCCTTTCTCTATATTCCAATTTCGGTGCTTGTTGGCCTGTCCTTTAATGAGGGCGGATTACCAACAGCTTGGACTGGGTTTTCATTCAAATGGTACGGTGCATTGTTTGAAAACAAGGACATCCTGAAAGCTGCAGGCAACACGTTATTTGTGGCCATGTTTTCAACCGTGCTGGCAACCCTGCTTGGGACACTTTTAGCGGTGGGCGTTGAAATCCGCCGCCGCAATGGTAAATGGTTAGAGACGATAATTTTTGCTCCAATGATCATTCCTGATATTGTTTTGGCGATCGCTCTATTATCATTCTTTTCTCTACTGGGAGTCAGAATGGGGCTACAGACGATCATCGTTAGTCACGTGGTGTTCAATTTAGCCTTCGTATGTGCGGTCGTTCGCGCCCGCCTCAAAAGTTTTGATTGGTCAATCGTCGAAGCCTCTGCTGATTTGGGGGCATCAACCATCACCACCTTAATTCGCGTCGTGATCCCCGTCTTGATACCAGCAATTGTCGCAGGTGCGCTTCTGGCATTTACGCTTTCAGTAGATGAGTTCATCATCGCCTTTTTCACAGCAGGCGCCGGACGGTCTTCAATCACTCTGCCAATGCAGATTTATGCGATGATCCGCTTTGGTGTGACGCCAGAGATCAACGCACTTGCCACTATCGTCATGACTGTATCAGTCGTCGCCCTTGCCTTGTCGCAACGATTGAACAAGGGAGGCTTGCCTGGACAATGACACACCCGTTTTTAAGCATCAAAAACGTCCACAAGGAATTTGGCAGCGTACAGGCCGTCACGGGGGTATCACTTGATATTTACAAAAATGAATTTTTCGCGCTGCTTGGCGCATCAGGCAGCGGAAAAACGACATTGCTGCGCATGCTCGCGGGTTTTGAAGACTTAAGCGCAGGCGATATTCTATTAGAAGGCACTAGCATCGCCAGCCAGCCCCCAAACCGGCGCCCACTGAACCTCATGTTTCAATCATATGCGTTGTTCCCGCATATGACCGTGGCGCAAAACATCGCCTATGGCTTGCAGATGGATAAGCTACCTAAGGCGCAGATCAGCGCACGTGTGAACGAAATTTTGCAGGTTATTCAGCTTGAGAATTTGGCTAAACGTAAGCCTGACCAATTGTCAGGCGGCCAACGTCAACGCGTGGCGCTGGCACGTGCTTTGGTTAAGCGCCCAAAGGTGCTTTTGCTGGACGAACCGTTGGGTGCTTTGGATAAGAAGCTGCGCAGTGAGATGCAGTTAGAGCTGAAACGCTTGCAGGCTGAATTTGGGATCACGTTCATTGTTGTAACCCACGACCAAGAAGAAGCATTGGTCATGGCTGATCGGGTCGCCATTATGAAAGACGGGGCCTTGCTGCAAGTGGGTACGCCGCATGAGATTTATGAAACTCCAAAGACTCGCTTTGCCGCAGATTTCATTGGAGTGATGAACTTCTTGCCAGTGTCGGTAAATGACGGAGAATTTATTGCGTCAGACGGCAACACGATCAAGGCAACACGCATCAGTGAGGGCGTGGCTGGTGGTAAGGCTGTGGCCGCAATCCGACCCGAACGTTTGACCGTCGTGGGGTCGGGCGAGAACAACTTGACCGGAAAAATCACCGCCATCGCCTATCATGGGTTGGATTTGCTGCTTCATATCAAAACCCCGCTCAGCGATGTACCCGTTATCGCCCGAATGACAGCAGATCTGGTGGATGCGCATCGCCCCGCTGTAGAGCAGTTGATCACCGTCAGTTGGTCTTCCAAAGATACACATATTTTCCCAATCTGAATCAAATACAGAGGAGACACCATGGAACAGAAAACTTTTGCCTTCTTCCCCGAAGCCGCATTTGGCCCCGCGCTTAATTCGGTTGGTATTGCGCAGGCGATTACGGCTATGGGCCACAAAGCGGTTTTTCTGTCAGATCCCGGATTTGTAGAAATTTACGAAGGTTACGGCTTTGAAACCTATCCTGTCGCCTTATCTGAGCCAATGCCACCCGAGCAGATGGCCAAATTCTGGGAAGACTTCATAAACGGTCACATCCCAAATTTTCGAAAAGCGCCAATTGATCAGATCGATAACTACGTCAAAGAATGTTGGGAAGCGATCGTTGACAGTGCCAAATGGGCAGAGAAAGATTTGCCATCGGTGTTGGCAACGATCAAGCCCGATGTGATTGCTGTAGATAACGTTATCTTGTTTCCAGCGATAAAGCAGTACGGCGTACCTTGGGTACGGATCATTTCATGCTCAGAAAACGAGATAGAAGACCCAGCTATCCCGCCGCATTTGTCCGGCATGTCCGAGTTTGACACCGAAGGTCACGCAGCTTTTCGAACTAAATTCGAAGAGGTAATCGCGCCGATCCACGCTGATTTCAATAGTTTTTTGACTGAGTGCAATGAGCCCCACTACAAGCTAGGCGAGTTTTTTGAAGCATCCCCCCACATGAACATGATGCTCTACCCCAAGCCATTAACTTACATACGCGATGCACCGCTTGATCCAACGAGGTTCCAGTATCTCGAAGGCTGCGTGCGCGAAGACGCCGCCTATCTTGTGCCTGAAACTGCTGCTAATGACGATGGGCCACTTTTGTACATTTCGTTCGGTTCACTTGGGGCTGGTGACACGGATCTTCTGAAGCGTCTCATCACGTTGATGGGCAAAACGCGCTACAAAGCATTGATCAATGTGGGCGATTATAAAGATGAATATACCTATATCCCACCAAATGTGATTATTAACAGTTGGTATCCACAGCCATCGGTGATCCCCCAGATTGATTTAGCCATCCATCATGGTGGGAATAACTCTTTCACCGAATGTCTCTATTTCGGTAAGCCTGCGATAATCATGCCTTATGTTTGGGACGGTCATGACAACGCAATGCGGGTGCAGGAAACTGGCTATGGATTCCAATCTGATCGTTATGAATGGACCGACGACGAGATGATCACCAAGATTGAAGCGTGCCTGACAGACGCTACAATGCAAGCAAAACTTGCGGACATCTCCAAACACATGCAATCCTGCGAAGGCCCTGTGAAGGCCGCAAAACTATTAGTAGGGTTGCTTTAATGACCGACCTTGCGTCCAGCGCACCACATATTCACCGCGCAAGTGACTTTGATGATTTGGTAGATTGGGACACGCAGCAGGGTGCATTGGTAGAGACGTCCCATTATACGGGTAGCCTGCTTCACAAAAGGCCAGACAACATTCCAGAGACTGGCATTTTAGATTGTACGCCCAGACACTGGTGGCTGTCCTTGCCGCAGGATGATTTCTGTCATTTTGCCAAAGACCGTGCCCATTACACTTCAGACGAAGGCGAGTTCACCGATGTGACTGCGAGAACCTGTAGCATGTTCCCGGGTGGGCGAGTCCAAGAATTTCGAAACAATCCGCAATATCTATTTTCTCATCAAGGATAAAGACAATGAAAACATCTGTCATGCACAAACCGCTTGAGGTCACCAAGACCATTGATTGGGGCACAGTGCCGACGATGATCATAGGTGAATCCCACATTAGCGGAGTGGTCTTGCACAAAGGCCCCAAAGGTCAATCCGAATGTGGGCTATGGATTTGCACACCTGGGAAATGGGGCTGCCAGGTGACCTCGGATGAGTTCTGTCACTTTCTTGAGGGCTGGTGCACATATGTCCATGAAAGCGGCGATGTGATCGAGATTACAAGAGATACTGTCGCTTTTTTTCCCAAAGGTTGGAAAGGCGTATGCACAGTCCACGAGACCATTAAAAAGGTTTACATGGTTCGATGACTCAGGCGTTTGCCCCTCTCAAATTAGCCGTTCCTATTGCGACGTTTCTAGCGCGTCATGGACAAAGCTCTGCGTCCCTTACTACCTTTCCAAGTCATGCCTCACCGCTCAGTTACATTCGGCTGAACGACGTAGATCAGCTGTCGATAGAAGACCGCACTGATCCGGTTAGACTGGCCGCGTTCATCCGTTTGGCGCGCCATCTCGGCAATCTAGAACTTAGCGCACCGCATGTGTGTGGAGCCGATCCCAGCGATGGTTTGGCCTTGATCGCCGAGTTCCTTTACACCACCCTGCCCAGCTGGCCCGACGCTGGACCAGCTATGTCCCAAAACCCTTAAAGGATCGATTATGTTGAATATTCAAGTTCCCTGTTATTTCGTTAACCCAAAATTCCATACTGCCGCAGGCCAAGCTCATAAAATCATCGATCCGGCAACACTCGCTTTGGTTGGGATGCGCGCGGAAACCAATGAGACTGAAATGGCCAATGCTTTGGCTTTGATTACGGCTGCGCAGGTAAATTGGAAGCTAGTAGATGCCAAATCTCGCGCTGGGATGCTGCATGCTTTGGCCAACCGTATCGAAGAAGCTGATTTGACAGAATGTGCTATGATTATGAGCCGTGAGATGGGGAAACCTTATCCAGAAGCAATTGGAGAATTAGCCAACTGCGCGCCAATCTTTCGCTATTACGCGGAAATAGCCCGCGACGATGCAGGCAAAGTGGCGGGTACCACGCAAGCTGGATCCTTACAATTCGCCAAATATGAACCACTAGGCGTATCAGTTCATATTATGCCTTTTAATTTCCCCATTCTTTTAATGTGCTGGACAGTGGCGGCGTCTCTTGCAGCAGGAAACGGCTGTGCAATCAAACCCGCAGAGCTTACGACCTTGTCGACATTGACATTCATGAAGGTTTTCAAAGGTCTCCCAGAGGGTCTTGTTGCCTGTCTGCCAGGTGGGGCGGAGGTCGGCAAAGCGCTTGTAGCTAGTCCATTAACGCATGCTGTGGCTTTCACCGGTTCTGTCAAAGCTGCCCAAGAGGTAGCAGCAGCAGCAGCAGCTAAACTAAAACCCGCTGTAATTGAGGCTGGTGGATCAGATCCAATGATCATTACTGCCCATGCCCCAATAGACGTTGCCGCAGCGGGTGCTGTAACCGGTGCGTTTCACATGACCGGTCAAGTCTGCACTTCAACTGAGCGCGTTTACGTAGTCGACAGCGTACACGACACCTTTGTTGATATCTTCAAAGCCAAAACCTTGCGTTTGCGTATCGGCAACGGTTTGGATAAATCGGAGATAGGCCCATTGGTTAGTAAAACCGCACGGGACAATGTTGAATGTCTAGTTGCTGATGCAATTTCCAAAGGTGCGATTGTTGTTTGTGGCGGAAAAGTACCACCAGAACAAAAAGTGGGTTGGTTTTATGAACCAACAATCCTGACTGATTGTACCCCTGATATGGACATACTTCACAAGGAATGTTTTGGCCCGGTTGCAGCCATCGTCCGAGTGCCCAACTTTGACGCTGCAATCGCAGGGGCCAATGCGTCGGAATTTGGATTAGGCGCATCCGTATTTACGAACTCACTAGAAGAAGCACACGAGGCGCATGAACGGTTAGAGGCCGGAATGGTCTGGATCAACAACCCGATGATCGATAACGACGCATTACCTTTTGGTGGTTGGAAAAACTCCGGTACTGGGCGTGAGTTGGGTCGGATGGGATTAGATACATTCCGTCGTTCCAAGATGGTCATCATTGATCACAAGCCAGTGCACCAAGATTGGTGGTATCCTTATCCCGATGATTGGTTCCTCGATGCTGGTGGACGCAAAATTTCCTAATCGACAGGAGAACCAAAATGCAGACGACACTGCTTTATATTGATGGGATGTTCGTTACGCCGCAGGCTTCTGACGGTTTTGATACGATCAAACCCGCTAAACAAAGCACTTTTGCGAAAAGTGCCGTAGGTGATGCGGTGAATGTGGACCTAGCGGTGGACGCCGCTGATGGGTTCTGGAATTCTGGTATCATCGCCGTACGCACCGACCTGCTTTGGTCACTTCTGAGCAAGGTGCGTAACAAGAATAGAAAAGATGAGTATTATTTGAATGATATTGTCGCCATCGCACGCGCACATGGGTATCATGTGACCATAGCCGAGGTTGCAACTGATGAAGTCACTGACGACCATTTTCAAGCCGATCTTGCCGCATTAGAAGACCGATTGGCGATAAATTTGGTGGGGACCACATCATGACATCAAATCCGCGATTGGTTCAGGCGTCTCCCGTCCCTTTTTGGACAACAACTGTACCTAATGCAGTGCCCTGCCCATCACTTTCAACTGATATTACCTCTGACCTGGCAATAATAGGTGGCGGATTTACGGGTCTATGGAGCGCACTAAAAGCCCGCGAACGGTACCCTGATGCCAAGATTGTTGTGCTTGAGGCAAAATGCTGCGGCCAGGACGCAAGCGGACGCAGCGGTGGATTCTGTGCACCCTCTATCTCGCATGGGGTATCAAACGCGTTGGTTCGTCATAGGCGCGAGGCTGAGACACTCATCCGTTTAGGACAACAAAATCTGGACGCTTATGCCAAAGATCTGGATGATTACGGCATGGATGTTGATTTCGAACGTACCGGGAAACTTACGGTAGCCGCAACACCTTGGCAGGTGGAGGGACTGCACTACATGGCCCAAAATTATACCTATTTTGGGATAGATCATCAGGTGCTCAGTGGCGCGACCCTCGCCGAAAAGCTGGACAGTCCTACCTATTCAGCGGGTCTGTGGGAGCCAAATTACGCACTGGTCAATCCAGCACTGACCATCAGCGAGTTGCGTAGGGTGTGCCTAGAAAATGGGATTGTGATTCATGAGCAGTCATTTGTCAGGAAACTGAAACGCGATGGTAGAGCTATCCGTTTGAACACGCCTAACGGTGCAGTAACAGCGAACAAAGTCATTTTGGCCACAAATGCCCAAACACCACTTCTTAAGCGCCTCAGAATGTCGTTTATTCCGATCTATGATTACTCACTGGTCACCGAACCGCTGAGTGACGCGCAGTGGGCAAGTATTGGTTGGTCGGGACGTTATGGCATCGCAGATAGCGGTAACCAGTTTCACTATTTCCGTAAAACCGATGACAATCGGATGTTATGGGCAGGTTATGACGCGATCTATCATTACGGCAGCGATCGCAGTGACCGTCATTTGCAGCGTGACGAAAGCTTTAACCGTTTGGCCACGCAATTCTCAAACACATTCCCACCACTCGCCAATATAAAATTTTCGTTCGCTTGGGGTGGGATCATCGACACGTCTGCGCGCACGACGTTTTTCTCAGGTCTCGCTCATAACGGACAGGTGGCTTATGCAATGGGATTCACAGGACAAGGTGTTAGTGCTAGCCGGTTTGCGGCCCTAACAATGTTAGATTTTTTGGATGGCATAAAAAGTGAAAGGGCGATGCTAAGGATGCACCGGCGCTGGCCTGTGCCGTTTCCACCAGAGCCGTTGCGAAGTATCGCAGTAAACCTCGCCAAAAGAGGCCTCGCAAATGAAGATGCAACTGGTCATCGATCAAGCTTTTTAAAACTACTCGACCGCCTTGGCATTGGCTTTGACTCCTGAAGTACATTTGTGGATGCTGTCAAATTAATGAGAACTCGCATCAGATTGCCAGCGCAGCCTAAATCTATCCGCTCAATAAGTGCCGCCACTCAGCGAGAGCAGCGGCACAGTTTATCTTAAAATTGGTGCGAGAATAGAAATGTAGGTGTTGTCAGACAAAGCCTAATACGTCTCAAAGTACAACGATCAGGTAGGTTTTGCCGAACCACCATAAGCGGTTTTTAATTCAACAATATCGCAAGCCTTAAGCTGCACATTACTCGCAAAATGATAGTGTGCTGGCT
>MDTF01013429.1_pt1 | contig 10310 bp, 10 predicted proteins | sample 811191 | NCBI WGS metagenome assembly MDTF01 (sample SAMN05326649, study PRJNA326480) | marine metagenome | isolation source: seawater | place: Southern Ocean | collected 2011 | reverse complement strand
TTGTAACTTTTAAAATTTTTGCTTTAAGTACTTCGCTAAACTAATTTTAGTTTTTAATATTTAATACATTGTTGATAAGTGGTTTATGAACAAAGTTTTGAACATAATGGTTGGGTATAATTCTATTCTAAAGTTAAATGTTAGGGTACTCTTGGATTTCCCCAACATATTTCGGATTAGAATCAAGTCGAATATGAATTTTTTCATTTATGTTTAGTTTCAACATTCTTTCCTGCGAGATACTGATTCTTTCGTATTGGCAACAGTCAGAATAAAAGTTTCCCCACCCATTGCTACTTTCTTGAACAGTTCCATATATCCATTCATTTTCAGAAGTTTCAATTTTCACCCAATAAGTTGTTTCTGTAGAGTTTTCAATTTTATCAATATATTTTTTAAAATAAATTAGAATATCAAAAAGGATGTGAATAGAACTTTTTAGTAGGTGTTGTGTTTGTTGAGATGTTATAAAGTCGTCTATTCTTAAAGCCTTTTCATTTGAAATAGAATGAGATGCATCTTGTGTTATTTTTAGTAGTGTTGTTATTAGGAAAGCAGAACTATTGTGTACATGAAATAGATCTTTTAATGTAAATTCTTTATGTGTTCCGGTTATAAAATAACTTTTCGGATTTAATTTTCCGTCATCATGTATTTTATTTGGAATAACACCAAATTCATTTAGTTTAATAAACAGTTTTTCAATGACTTTTCTAATAGAAGTAAATGCGTCCTTATTGAGTATTTGACTATTTTCTTTTTCTAGTATATTCGCCAGATGTAATATTTCCCTATCATTATTCAAATATTTTTCATTACAGATTTCAAAAACTTTTGAATATTTGTGTTTAAGCTGGGTGTCTTCCTGTTTTCCACATTCAAAAATAATATCTTCTATCAATTTATTTTTATCGGTTGCTTTAAAGTATTTTTTAATTTCCCCAATAGTGTTATCAAATCCTTTGTTTTCTTTCTTATCTTCTTGGCCTGTAAAAATGAATATTGGTAGATATTTTTTTAATCTGATTTCATCAATTTTTGTTTTCAAATTGTAAAACCCCTGAGTGTCTGTAGTTTCTTTATTACTCTTGTTATGTCCTATAATATCTAAAATTATCCCATCGTAACTTTTATAGTTTTTTTCTAACTCAATAATTGCTTCCTTGGAAGTTTTACAAACCTTTAAAGTTATTCCTTTAGTTTCTGCTAGTATATTGAACCCTTCATTTATTTCTGGCTCATCTTCATACCATAGTATTTTATATTTATTCATTTGTGTCAATTATTAAAGGTACATATAAATTAATTTTTACTGCAAATTCCTCATTTTCATCATTATTCACTGCAATAAACCCGTCATAATGTTCTGCAATCTCTTTTATCCTCCAGCCGCCTAATCCATCATTAGAATTTTTTCCAGCTTTTTCTCCTTTTATGTGAAATCTATCTTTCATTCCTTTCGGAAGGGGTATTCCATTATTCTGAAAAGAAAATAATATGAAATGTTCTTTTTCATGTTTGATATTTTCTTTCACCTCTCTTGAAATTAGTACAATAAATTCTAACTCTTCCTGGGTATTGTTAAAATCTCCATGTCTTTTTGCATTCTCAAAAATATTTACAAATAATTCTTCAAAATCATCAGTTGAAAATTTGAAACTGGGAGATAATATATATTCATCAAAATTAAAGTCCTCTTCATTAAAATCTATAATAATATTATAGTTTGGGTGTTTGTTTTTACATTTTTTAATAGCATCTAATGCATTGAGTTCTGTACTCTCACCAAATTTAAGATCATTGGTTATATTGCTCATCATATGTGATACCTTGTCAATATCTTTTAAAAGTCTTTTAAAGTCATCATTAATTGTGATGTCTCTATTTTCTAAAATTTTAGATTTCCCATCTAAAACCCCATTGTTGTTGCTCATGGATTCATGAAAAACTTGCATAAATGAGCTTATTCCATTAAGATGTTGCATTATGTTATGTTTCTTAATCCTTAACTCATCTTTATGCTTGTTAACTAATTCAGTTATTCTATTTTCTAAACCTAGTTCCTTTGCTTTAGCACGAATAATATTTTCTTTATTTCTTAAAGAGATATCCATTTGTTCTTCAAGGGTTGGTATATTTATCCTAAGTCCTAAAATATCATTCTTTTTATAGAATGGAATTGTTGTTCCAGTAGACAAATATTTTAATTGTTTCAGAATATTATCAGAACTTAATTCTTGGACTAAATAATCAATATTTATCTCATTAGTGTTGATTTTTATCGGTAAGATCCCGTTTCTAATGGAAATAGGTGTCCCTTCATATTTAAACCAAGTTGGTTTTAGTTTATGTCCAATTGTAGCTAATAATAAACATGATTCACTAATTCTTTGAACAGGTCCCTTGATAAAACCTTTTTTAATGCTATTGATGTTTAAATTACCTCCTAATGAATCATTGTCCAAGTCTCCAATTTTTACAAGGATACTATCAGAGTCATTTTCTCTTTCTCCTCTAAATAATTGTGATATCTCATCTAATCTTTTTAAATCATCATTTATAATATTATCTATAAAATATCTTGATGGATTAAGGTCGTACTCATCTCTTTTAATTCTTTCAGGAGTAATATTAATTGATATTTTAGGATCATTTTCCCTGATTAAATTAATTAACTTTTCATTGTCTAATGCTGAATAACTACTCCTTCCTTGAAGATTATTTTCTTTATTACTCTTTATACACTCTGTACCATTAATTAGAGTTACCAAATCAGTATTCTTCTTTTTGTTTATTACAAGGATTGATATTGATATAGCTGTATTGTTTAATGTCCTTCCAGGTAATGAAATAATCGTTTCTAATAAGTTTGAATTAATTAGCCATTCTTTTAATTTTTTGTCCTTATGTGAAGTAAGAAATCCTGCTGGAATGATGAGTATTAGTTTTCCATCCGGAGTTAATGATTCAATTCCTTTTTTGATAACATGGCTCTCAATTGATTCAGGTATTCTATCAAATTCACTTCTTACTCTCATTCCAAAAGGAGGTGCCGTAATTATTGTGTTATACTTGATGTTGTTTGGATTCCAATTACTGATAGAGTCCCTATTTTCTAATTGTTTAGACTGTTCTAGTTGATTAGCATTCAACCTTAAATTAGCAATTTCTCTTGTGATATCGTTAATCTCCTGATTATGAAATATATTTTCATTAAATACAGTGTTAAAAGAAGACTGCCCTGAAAAAGGGTTATAGATTAAATCAGTATCATTAATAATATTTAAATCCTTTATCAATTGAATAATTTCAATTGGCAATGCTTCATTAATTCTTCTGTAAGAATGAGAGTTATTTATTTCAAGTAAAATAGTTTCAAATACCTTATCAAATTGATTTTCTATTAAACCATTTGGAATTGTTGTGAAGAAATCCTGGATGTTTTCAATAACATGAATCTCTAAATTAGAGGCTATATCAACTGTTTTTAAATAGATATCTGACGAAAAGAATACTGATTTATAATTATTATCACTATTAAGAAAATCATAAAGGCTTGAAGAGTTGTTTGATGATATCAATTCTTTATACATGATTAAAAGAAATAGTAATAACTGTGGCTCCAAATTGGTGTGATCTGCCATTTTCATTACAATTCTAAACTTTCTTAAATTTATTATCTCCTGATATTCTGATTCTATACTTAACTTTTTCATCTTTACAAACTTAATTATTTAATTTAACAATTTTAACACTATTTATAGCTACTTAGTTTTACTCATCAGTGTATGGAAGTTCCAATCTGTCAATACTTTCTATTTCTTTTCCTGCAATTCCTTTGATTGACCCATACATTGAGATTGTATTTTGAGTAACTTTCTGAAGTTGCTTTTCCCTTTGTTTCCAAATTCTACCAAAAGCATTCTTTGCTTTTTCCAAGTCTAATCTCATTTGAGTAAACCCATCAACGATGCCTTCAATTTCAATTTTGAATTCAGAACTTGTTAAGTAATCGTAAAGTGTACTCATTTTAGATTCTTTACCCTCTTGTATTGTAACAGCATTATTAATGTCTATCAATGAAATCCTCAATATTTTACTCAAACTTTTAAATTCATCATAACTGCATATCCAAACTCCATTTACCATTCCTAGCCTGTCCATGCCTTTTGGGTATATTGATGTTACTAAGACTCCAATGTCTGCTCCCTTAATTCTCATATCGTCTTTAAACTTTTCTATCCATTCCTTTTTAAAATCTTTTGCTCTTTTACTTTCGTAGTAAATCGTTCCGCATTTAACAAAAGAATCATTATGAACTTCTTGTAAGCAGTCTGCGCCTCTTGCTCCTTTCTTTATTTCAGAAATAGCATCATATTTGAAATTATTTTCTAACCATTCTTCAATAGCTAATTCCTGAACTTCTCCTTGCAATTGAACTGATCCTTGTTCCATCTTTTGTTGCATGGATTTTACCTGAGACTTATAGTCATCTAATTTCTTTTGATACTCTTTCTCCTTTAACTCATATTTTGACTCTTCTAGATTTTTCACCTTGCTTAGCTCTTCTGAAAGACGTTTCTGGATTTCTAGTTCAGTGTTTGAGTCTACTTCATTTAACTTTCTTTTAAGTTTTTCTAATTCAGCTTCTGTAGAATTCAGTTTTTTAATCTTTTCAGACTGATCTGTTAATTCTTTATCTTTCTTAGAGAGAATATCTTTAACTTCATCTAAAGCTTTTTTAGTTAATTCTTTCTTAGAAGATTCTAATGACAACTGTAGCCTTTTATCTATCTCTTTATTTAAATCAGCTTCTTTTGATTCTAATGCCTCATTCTTAAGTTTATAATCCTTCTTAAACTTTGCTTCTAGTTTATGAGATAATACATCTTGCACATCTATTTCTTCATTACAGCTTGGGCATATTATTGTATTCTTTTCCATGATTACTCTTAATTATTAATTAATACTAATTTTAGATCATCAATATTGTTCTGGCACACATTTTGATGATTTTCTTGAATCTTTTTTTCAGCTAATTTTAACTGATTTTTATCTATTGATTGAAGTATGTATTTTTCTCCTCTACATATTCTTAGTATAAACCTTTCCACATTTTTAGTTATATCAATAAGTGAAATTTCGTTAGATAAATATTTTAACAGTGCTTTTGTTGGTGGTTTAAACTCTAACATGTTTCCATCTTTTAACATTGTTCTTAATAATACTTCTTTTCTGCTATTTAAATAATACTCTATAATATTACCCTCACAATTAACTAGTCCAATCTTTCTCATAACAAATATTTTAAATTAATAATGATGCAAAGATAGGTATGGTGTAGTCAAGATCTCTGACTACTAAATAGCACTGATAATAAGTTTATGTATAATTATTAACTGACTTGGTTAAATCAATTTGAATTTTATCTACTAAAGAAGGAGGATATAAGACTTTTAGGCTACATCCGTATGATCTTAGTTTCGCAATCAGTTCTATTGTTTCAATTGCTCCATTATAATTAAACTTATTTCCCTTTTGTCTTTGTAATTCTATTATTAAAGGTTTTGATTCAAAATACTTTACAAGAAAGTCTGAAACTTCTATTTCTAAATTATAAGTTTGGGGCTTTTCCCAGTTCAAGATAGACACACCTATAGTTCTCTCTAATCTTTCTAATATATTTATTGTACAGCTTATAAAATCAGATTCGTTATTTATTCGAACATCTTTTATCCTATCTATTGGTATAGTGTTTATTCTTCCAATTCTATTACCTTCAAAATCTCCTTTTAATAATTTTTCAAGGAAACATATGATATACCACCTGCTATTTGATTCAACTAATAAGTACGGATGAGTAATTAAAGTAGATTGATCTCCTTTAAAGGTTTTGTAATTTATCTCGATAGGTTGTTTATTACTAATACAATTTCTTAAAATTGGTATCTGTTCTTCTAATGATATTCCAGAGTTAAACACTTCCTGAAGACTAAGTTTCATAGTTTTTTCAGTATTCATTATTTTTTCACATTCTCTCTTATATTTCCCATTCTTCTGTTTTTTGATGATGTTAAGCATAGTATCTATTGTTTCAGAGAATGCATTATCTAATCCGTGTATTTGATTAGTATGTTCTAAGAATGGAAGTATAGATTCTATAACATTATTTGGTAAGTCATCATCAAATAAGGTAAACCCTTTTGTAAATCGATATTTTAATTTTCTTCCGTATCTTTCTTCAATTATTACCTCATCATTGTCGGGGTCGAATTTATCTAACATTGAATTAGGCCAAAACTTTCCATGCCTAATACCGTCTGAACTTCCGTCTTTTGAGCCGAAAAAGTTTTTAATTGTTGTTATGCTACTTACTCCAATTTTATCAGCAAGTTCGTGCATTGTATGTCCTTGTGATTCTTGGAGTATATTGTTTAAGATTCGTAGTCTCTCGGTTGTGTCTAATTTTGGCATAGGCAAATATAGTCATAAATATTGACTATTATTATTTCACTTTTGCCCCATGAAATATGAAAAAGAATATATTGATTTTGTAAACATGCAGATAGCTAATTATATTTTGTTGTATTATTCTCAATATCAGTTAGCAAATACAATTAGATATTGCGCATAATGTTGTTTTGTTCAAAAAGAAAATGGAAATAATATTGAAAGTTTTTATAAATTATTAATTTGGTGCTTTAAAAAAGAAGAAAAGAGTATGAGTGATGTGATGTTGAAATATTTTAATACTGACAATCTTAAGTTAGCTTATTTAAGGGTTGTTTGCTGGAATGATAAAACGATAAAAGACAGGGTTGGCATTAGAGCGTTTGGCACTAACTTGGAAGAAAACTGTAAAGCACTTTCTGAAAAGATTTGCACTAACAAATACAATCCTTCCAGAGGGTTCAAGTTTTATGTTCCTAAGCCTTCATATACTTTGAGGACAAAAACACTTTTGTTTATAGAAGATGCAATATTGTATCAAGCAATAGCAAATAAAATTGCTGAACAAAATTATGGTATTTTAAAACAACAGGAACAATTTGTTTTTGGTAGTGTTTTAAATCCTAATGTTCAGCTTGGAGAAAAATTACTTAATAAAAATGATCCAAATTTTTTCTTCTTTAAGTTCTGGAGGAATTTATTTCATAAATTTAAAGAGTCAGTAATTCATAGTATTGAAGTTGATGGTGTTAGGTGTAAATTTGAAACTGATATTACAGGATTTTTTGATTGCATTCCTCACTATAATCTAATGGAGATTTTGTCTGTACAATTTAATGTTGAAGATGAAATATTAGACATTTTATCTAATTGCTTTAATATGTGGTCAGGGACAAGAGATGGTATAACTCCAGGTGTAGGGATACCTCAAGGTCCTGTACCATCATTTTTATTTGCAAATCTGTTATTGCACGGTTTAGACGAGAAGATAATTAATAAAGGATTTAAATATTATCGATACATGGATGATATTAAAATTTATGGGTATGATGAAACAGAGTTAAAGTATTCTTTAATTATTATAGATAAATATCTTAAGTCAGTAGGTCTTTCCATTAACTCTAAGAAAACATCTATTGAAATCATTGATAAAGAAAAGGAAGATGCTACGATTAAGGAATTAAAGAAAATGTCAGTATTTGGGACTTATGATGATGATTTTGACTTTGACTTTGATATTTCAGATATAATAGGTATTGATAATATTATTCCTGGTTTTGATAAATTAGATGCTTCAGAAATAATTGCTGATACTTTAGATAAAGAAACGTCTAAGTTAAGTGATCAAGATGGCGTGAGTTCTGAATTTGATATGTCAGATGTTGAGGTGCTGACAGATAAAGATGAGATAATATCCTATTGGGAAAAAAATATTAAAGAAGTAGAAAAAGATCTTCCTCTTCTTTTTGTTGATTCTGACTTGCCTCTTGCTGATTTGGTGTTAAATGAAGGAATTGAAGATATTGATGCTATTCAGCTAAGTTCAAAATACGGCACAAGTTTAAGGTATTTGTCAGAAATAAAAGATGGTGTAAATCCTAATAATGATTTGTTGAAATATTGGATATTCTGTTATAAGAAGTTCTTTTGGAGAGTAAATAATATAGGGTTGACTTTAGTTCATTATAAGGAAAATGAAGAATTAAAAAGTTGTTTAATTAGTTTATTGTCTGATGGCTTCCAAATGTATGAATGGGCAAGGTACTTTGCAATACAGACTCTTTCATTTAGTCAGACTTTTACTGATAGGGAATTAAGATCAATATTTTTTAATTCGCTTGAAAACGAGAAAGATCTTGTAAAAATATCACTGTATAGATTACTTTATATTCATTCAAATAATTCTCAGTTTGAGTCTTCAATAAACCTTCAATTAAAAACTGAGAAAAATCATTATTTAAAACTCATAGTTGCAGATTTTAAAAGAAATTATAAAGGAGATAATATGAATTTATCAGATTTTATTAATACAATAGGATTATGAAATATACAGATGTAAGAAAGGATATAAAAAATAAATTATCTGAGGAATTTACTCTAAATGAATTTTATGATGATTATTTAAGTGATGAAAGAGCTGATAAGTATAGGAGGCTTTCTGATAAATTTGTTGAAGCGTTATATGAAGATTTGAATGATAAAGAATTGGATTTTGATATCCAAGTATTCTTGTCGGGTTTATACAGAACAGCTAATGAATATGCGAAAGATTGTATTCATATGGCATATCCTTCTCATAAGATGTATGGGTATAGAGTTAAGGGTTGGACCGATTCTGCTTTAAAAACATTTGATGGTCTCTTATTGGTGTATATCCAGGAATATTTAAAGGAAGAGATTATGGGTTCAGGTAAAGAGAGAGATAAGTATCAACATCTAATTGAGAGGGGTGGATCAGATCTATTAATTGGTCAGTCATTTGATATAATATACCAACAAAGAAATGCTTTTACTCATGTTGAGTTTAAGGATGATAATGGTATAAGAAAACAAAAACCTTTATCTAAAAAGAGAATGAAAAAAATGAAGGATATAATTTTTGAGCAATTCTCCATAGCTTTAAGGGAGTTGGAAAGTAAGCTAAAAGACAATGAATAAAATAAATGATAGATTTTATAAAAATGGCAAACTAAAAGAAAGGATAGTTGTAAGTCAAGATGATAAAATTGTGGTTGATAAATATGATACTCTTGGAAATAAAATTGAGAAACTTTACTTTGATAATGAAGGTAATGAATATCAAAAAGAGGTTATGTCTTACCATGATAATGGAAAAAAGTTTGAAAGAAGTCAGTATATTCAAGGAGAATTAAGAAGTAAGTTTGAATATAATACTAATGGAAGAAAAGTTTTGGATATTTCATATAATGAAGATATGTCTATTCGTTTTTTAACTTTTGTTTCATACGACTTAATCAATGATACTAAAAAGAAAGTTGATTATGATTTGGAAGGTAATTTTTTAAGTGAAAACGAATATCCTAATGACTAAAATAAATTTTGCTATATTTAGATAATAATTAATCACAATGTGTTATGGTCATATAACCTGACTAGTTCTGATGTATTTTTGTGTCATAATTATTAATCAAAATATTAAAAGTAGAATATGGCAATATCAGCAACAAAAACAATCAGTACATCAGAAGGTACAATTAGAAAATTAACAAATGGTAAGTATAGGTTAACTAAAAATGCTCCAATTTTAGAATATCTATTCCTTACTAAAAAAGAAACATTCATGTTCTTGGTTGATGAAGGGTTTTTGATAAATTCATTTTATTTTAAAGAAAGAAAGGGGAAAAAGATTAGAAAGGTTGAGATAAAAGAGGTGAAAATGCCTTCAGGGTTGATTGAGCTTTTAGATATGGAATTGATACAGAGCTTTGATTCAAAAGGGGCTACATATTCATTGGTTATAGATATGGAAAAATACATACCTAAAAAATCAAAATCTAAAAAATCAGAAATAAACAAAAAACACAATTAATTAAGTGGAGTGAAGGAGAAACTTGAAGAGTTATTTTTTATACAAAAGATAACTGGGTGATACTGTGATATATCCATTTTTACGATTCAGGATAATTACGGATACGCCAATTCAAATTGCTTTTGTATATTTCGGACTTAAAATTTAATAAATAAATGGCTAAAAAGAAGAAAGAAAAATCGATTGAAGAAAGTTTATGGGCATCAGCAAATAAACTAAGGGGTACGGTAGAACCATCAGAATACAAGCATGTTGTTTTAGGATTATTGTTCTTAAAATTTGTGAGTGATAAGTTTGAAGAAAGAAAAGA
>MDTF01018968.1_pt1 | contig 10311 bp, 7 predicted proteins | sample 811191 | NCBI WGS metagenome assembly MDTF01 (sample SAMN05326649, study PRJNA326480) | marine metagenome | isolation source: seawater | place: Southern Ocean | collected 2011 | reverse complement strand
TCCCATTCTTTTATTTATATCTTACATTAAGCCCTTTTATTTTCCGCTTCTGTCAGCTTTTTAGCTGCCCCTTTTGAATTTAACCTGCGGGTGTTTACCGCGCCGAGAACAATTGGTATTGGAGCATCCTTAAAGTTCTAGTATCCTACAGGAAGACCGAGTTAAATATTGGGCCTGTGAGGTTCAATGCTTAACGCAAAACCAATCAAATCGACTACGGGCGCCTTATGAATCTCTTTTACTCGAAAATCGCTGGACTGGTGTTAATTGCCTTCTTATCAGGCTGCACAACCCCAAACATCGAAACCTCACAGTATTTGAACAGTCCAGCTTTTAGCAACGATGTGGCGAATACTGCCGTGTTGGGGAAATGGTCACGCAGCTGTGCCCTTTGCCATATCACCGGCGAGGCAGGTGCGCCAGTCGTTGGAGATCAAGAAGAGTGGCAGCGCAGATTAGCGCAAGGGGAGCAAGCGATCCTAAAGAATGTCTTAGAGGGCTACAACGCTATGCCAGCGCTTGGTTATTGCATGTCTTGCGAAGTGTCTGATTTTAGAGCAATGATCGCCTATATGGCTGGGACCAACCCATGAAAAATCTTTCCCGAAGATCGTTTCTAGCATCAAGTGTTAAAGCGGTCTTGTTTGGCGCCTATGCCGCGAAAGGTTCTGCTTTCGCTCAATCAACTTCTTGGACCAACTGGTCAGGTGGTCAAACCTGCCAACCTGCTGGCCGATACGATATTTGTAGCGAGGATGAGCTTAGCAGTCTGCTTAAAAATACCCTCGGTTCTATTCGGCCAATAGGCTCGGGCCACTCCTTTAGCCCCTTGATACCTACAGATGGACACTTAGTCGTTATTGATCAACTAAGCGGTATTCGTGATTATGACACCGAATCCATGCAAGTGACGCTTGGCGCGGGTACCCGTTTGGGTGATTTAGGGCCGCAACTCGATGCCATAGGGCAAGGCATGATCAACCTGCCAGACATTGACCGACAAACTGTGGCTGGCGCCATAGCAACAGGCACCCATGGCACTGGTGTCGCTCTGCAGGCACTGTCTTCCTTTGTAACTTCGCTTCGATTAGTTACCGCCAACGGTCAAGTCATGGATATCGACGCCAGTGATGGTGATCTTTTTCATGCGGCACGCGTCAGCGTGGGTGCGCTAGGAATTGTGACTGAGGTGACAATGCAAAATAGAGAAGCCTACAACCTGAAGAAGCGCGAGTGGGCGGCACCAACAGAAGACATTTTGGAAAATTTCGATGAGTTAGCCGCTAGCCACAGGCACTTCGAGATTTTCCCATTAGTGTATTCCGATTATTCATTGGTACTCTCTATCGATGAGACTGATGAACCTATCGGTAAGATAGAATTAGAACCCGAGGTCAGTGATGACGCCTCTATAGCAGAATCTTTAGGCTTAACATCTAATCCAACACCGGCCCAGCGCCGCACTATATCCAATGCGACAGCATCAAGAATTCAGCCGACTGAGGCAGTGGATGTTTCTCATAAAATACTGACGAATTTGCGCAACAGTCGCTTCAATGAAATGGAGTACTCGGTACCTGCAGAAGTTGGAGCAGAATGCTTAAGGGAAATTCTTAAAACGATCTATGAACAAAAAATTGATGTTTTATTCCCACTGGAATATCGCTATGTGGGCGCTGACGACAATTGGTTAAGCATGGCTTATGGTGACCACCCCCACGCGACGATTTCTATCCACAGAATGGCAAGCGAAGACTATCGACCTTATTTCAATATAATAGAGCCAATCTTTTGGAAGTACGGGGGCCGACCTCACTGGGGTAAAGTACATAGCCTGACACACAAAGAATTAACCGGCTTGTATCCACGCTTCAAAGACTTTATGGAGATTCGACGCTCACTGGATCCCCAAGGAAGAATGCTAAACTCTCATCTTCGCGCCCTTTTCAATGGCTAAAAGTTTAACCGGTTAAAACTAAAAATTTACAGCCTAGGCAGACATGCCTCTGGCTGAGATTGGCCATACCGCTTCCACTTTATCCCCGCGAATTGCATACATCTGATCATATAGGTTCACTACCGGGTCACAATGAGAAACAATGACCTCGAGCTTGTCACCGACCTTGTAGGTTTTTGAAGGCTCATCGTCGTACAGCACAGTACCAAACTCATCCGAGCCTGATCGATAGCGCATGCCTGTTTCACCTTTCACTATAGGCCAAGGCTGATTAATAGTGCAGGCCTTCGCACCGGCATCTGAGGTAACGCGGCCTTCATATTGATCATTCAGTACTGTGGTCATAATCGTTAAAGACGTCGCAAAATCAGAATAAACCTCGACATCCTCCTCCCCACCAATTGACATGTATTGCGCATCCATAAACACGTAGCTTCCTACCTGCACATCAGTCATACCTTTGATTTCATGATCGATGTTGTAGGTGCCAGTGCCGCCGCCGCTAAATATTTCAGTGTTAAGACCAGAAGCCTTCATGAGTTCGAAGGTATCCGTGGCCTGTATCATCCGCTCTAATGTCTCAGCTTTGCGGGTTTCAAATCCAACCACATGCTGTGCTGCAGCGTCATAGCACAGCATTCCTCTTAAACGCAGTCCCGGTAATTGATCAATCAGTTGTGCTAAGCGCAAAGCTGGCTGTCCAAAAGGAATACCTGTGCGGCGAATGCCCGGATCTACATCCACTACCACATCCGCGATCAGGCCTTTGGCAACCGCAGCCTCAGAGAGAAGCCGCGCATTATGTGGTGAATCTGTCGCCTGAATAAAACCTGGACATTGCTGACGCAAATTCATCGCTCTATTAATTTTCGTTGGCGTGACATTGCCAGTGGTGTTTAGAATCTGATCTATGCCATTTTGAAACATGGCCTCAGCCTCACTCACTTTAGCGGTACAAATGCCTACTGAGCCCCGATCCATTTGCATCTGAGCAATGGTAGGGCATTTATGCGTCTTAGCATGTGGACGGCTCGCGATCCCATTGGCTAACGTTGTTGATGCCATCTTATCGAGATTGGCTTCCAGCAGATCTAAATCAACGCACAGAGCAGGCGTGTCTAATTCCCATTTAGAGACGTTCACCGACATCTCTGCGTTTGCATAAAATTCCAGCATCTCCGATGAGGTGTACCCTTTAGCTGCGGTAGGTATCCAGATGGCTGCCGCTCCACTAGCTTGCAGGAAATGACGTCGAGAAAATGCTTTGTTCTTCATGGGAAACCTCACTGAACTGGAATTCAAGAATGTCACCCAATAGTACGCGGGAAATGCTGTACTGGCCACGATTCCGAACAGGAGTTGGGGCTAACCTGTTAGTGTCACTACTTTCTTGCGTCACCATTCTCTTTCGCCACCACTTTGCTAAGCCTTCTATTGTGTTTGGAGATGTTGGACGGTTGGGAAAATCGTCTTCTGAAAGTTTCTTTTGCAGATCTAGAATTAGCTATACAACTGCTGTAGGTGAGCCCTCCTCAGAAAGATTAGAACAATGCCTTCCTGGCTTGCGCTCGCTTAACTGCCCAGTTAGTGCCAAATTTATTGCGATAGTGCCGACTGAGATAGACGACGAAAATCGGGCCCACCACCCCTGGAGCAACCCACAATAGAATACTGACATCTGCCGCAGCATCTTGAAAAAGCGCCTCTAAAATGCGACGTCCACCGAATACGAAAAATGCAGGGCAGGCACCAATGCCTGATCCAATGAGGCCTCGCAGGTGCTCTATCCACCACTCTTTGGGTGCTAGCTCCCTCTTTACAGTTGTAACGCAGCGAGCTGACTCCGATAGCGATCTGGAGAACGCCCAAAATCATAAACAAAATGCTGCCACTGTTTAGACCATAAACCCCAAGAGTGACGCCCACAGCCACTAGACCCAAAAGTAAGATGTTATGAATTGGGGTTCGTAAGGGTGCACGGTCATCTTTGTGAATGATACTCAGCCAGCCTTGTCTGGTGCTAGAAAGCACCGAGACGCTCAGTGATAATAAGAACATGGCAAGGTTTCTAACTTCAGCTGCAGCGCTCTGCGCTTAGCATTGCACCTGCCGCATGAGCTGTCAGCGGCATCAGCAAATCCAAGCTGGCCATGATGAAGCCGGAAATTGCGATTGTGTACATTGCGCGGCAAAAATACCGGCTTAATCGCTTATGATCCAAATTACCTTTTTTTTGTAAAAACTGGAACGCAAAATAGCAGTAGCGCACAGCTACCAATCGCAATATGAAGATGAAATGAGCTCTGCTGAACAATAAACATGATTAGATTCCTACGAATAGTAATGATTAGGAGATACAGCTGTAATCAGTGTTGCTCATAGTAAAGAAGCCGACATTTCTTCAACAGTGCCACTAGTCATAAAATTCAACCTGACTTTTGGCCTATAGGGACGAGCCTAGCTGTTATGCCATAATCAGATTTAACCGCAAAAAACCATAACACCCCTTCTTAACGGCCATGCAAATAGTCGCTATTAAGAGTTCTCATTGGATCTATGATGGAACTTTCAATTTCTAAACTGTCAAAGAATCTGCTAAACCTTGCCGGCTTCTCAGTCATTATTCTCGTGGCTGCGGTGACCATTCTAGAGAAGCGAAATAGTGACCTCTTATTAGTACTAGCCGGACTTTGCACTGCCGTTCCACTACTTTACATTTTATTTATGAACGCCTCTGACCATGACCGCCCGCTACTGCTTTTCAGTCTCTAAACAATTGCAATAGCTGCGCTTTACTTTCTTACGAGCAATCCATTTACTGCCATACTAGGTGTCATTTGGATTGTTCAAGCATCAAAGATGTTTAGCACTAAGAAGACTCTGTTTCTTTTAATATGCAGCGCAACTCTCTATACGCTCTGCCAGATAATGCACCAAAATAGTGACGACTCGATAGAGATGTTAATCAGCTCTGCATCTTTTTCCCTATTTCAGGTGTTTGCGTTTAGCGCGAGTCAGCGAGCAATTGGCGAGCGCAAACTCAGGGAGGAAACTCAGGGAGGAAACCGCCGCTCTTAATCGAGAGTTACTTGCCACCAGAGAATTACTTTCTCAATCTGCAGCGCAAGATGAGCGAGTTAGAATTGCCCGAAACTTACATGACATTCTAGGCCATCATATGACCGCACTAATTCTCAATTTAGAAGTTGCTGATCACAAAACAGTCGGTGACGCTAATGACAAAGTTCAGCAGTCTCTTTCGATAGCGAAGCTTTTATTAGGCGATATTCGAACCGCAGTGAGCGAGCTTCGTCAGGACGACAATATTGACTTAGAGCAATCTATTACAAAACTCACCCGCGGCATTCCAAACATTAAATTCAAACTCGAGTTTTACTCCGCCCCCGAGTTTAAGAGTGTCATGCTTGCTTAAACCTTGCAGCGGTGAACTCAAGAATCTATCACCAACGTGTTGCGCCACAGCCAAGCAAATCAGTGCTTAATCTTGCTCAGCACCAAGGGAGACTTATGTCTTCTTCAAATTAAAGATAATGGAATTGGAGTGGGCAAGACAAATAGATACATCCCAGGAAATGGAATCACAGGAATGACCGAACGAGTTAAAGTCTAAGGCGGACAGCTAAATTACGGGCAACCCACCTCAGGTTTTTCAGTAAGCGTAAAGTTGCCGCTGGATAGATCTCTATGAAAATTCGCGTAATGCTGGCCGAAGATCGGAATCTAGTTAGACAAGGAATCTGGAATCTTCTGAAGCTCAGCGATAATATTGAAGTCATAGGGCAGGTTGAAAATGGCTCGGAGGTACTAGAAGGTCTGCGAAAATATAAGCTCGACCTTTTGCTTACCGATATTCAAATGCCAAAAATGACCGGTATTGAAGCGCTTAAATTAATGCAAGAAAAGAACGTTATGGTACCAACGATTATCCTAACAACGTTTGATGACAATCAGCCTCTGTTAGAAGGTATGCAAGCAGGCGCAAAAGGGTTTCTGTTAAAGGATGTTTCTTTAGATAGCTTAGTCAACGCGATCGAAAGGGTTTATCAAGGAGAAACACGGGTCCAGCCGGCGATAACTGAAAGGGTGCTGAAAGGCCTTTCTGGATTCAGCAGCTCTAAAGACGAGCCTGCGCTGGCAAATGATTTATCGATTAAAGAAATGGAAGTCTTGCGACTAATGGCAGGAGGCTATAGTAATCGAGAGATATCGCTCGCCATCCACAAATCCGAAGGCACCGTAAAAAAACAGGTGTCTTCGATTTTGGAAAAGCTCGGAGTCCGTGAGAGAACACAAGCGGTGCTGCGAGCAATAAACTTAAGCCTTCTGTAAAAATGTAACGCTTTTTACATTGAGGCTAAGCGGTCCTTAATGATTGAGTTCGCTTCACTCATGATCCGGTCGATAAGCTCTTGCACAGTGGGCACATCGTGAATCAACCCTGCCACCATCCCACACGACCAAGCCCCACTATTAACCTCCCCGTCTATCATCACTCTAGGATAGACACCTGCCACTTCAGCAGCAATGTCAGCAAATTTAGTGTCAGCCCCCAATCTAGACTCAGTCTCCAGCAACCGCTCTACTGACTCATTTTTGAGCACACGCTCTGTATTGCGAAGGGGCCGCATAACAAGTCTTGTGTCTAGTTCAGAAGCTGCCAGCAGCGCTTGTTTAACATTCTCATGCACCGGCGCTTCTTTGGTCGCAATAAAGCGCGTACCCATGTTCATTCCGTCAGCACCCATCGCAAGCGAAGCAACCAATGAACGTCCATCAGCCATTCCTCCTGAGGATACGAAGGGAATATCCAGCTCATCAGCCGCTCTAGGCAGCAGAATAAAGTTTGGAATATCGTCTTCACCAGGATGACCGCCACACTCAAAACCATCAACAGAGACAGCGTCGCAGCCAATATCTTGCGCTTTCAGGGCATGTCGAACCGACGTGCATTTATGAATGACCTTGATATTGTGTTCTTTTAATATCGGCAACCATTCTTTTGGGTTGTTGCCCGCCGTTTCAACAACAGTGATTCCTTTGCTGATAATAACGTCTACTAGCCCCGGATAATCGGGTGGTGTAAGTGAGGGCAAAAAGGTCAAATTCACACCAAAAGGCTTATTGGTGAGCTTTTTACATCTGTCTATCTCATTACCGAGCTTTTCAGGTGTTCCTTGGGTCAAGGCTGTAATAATTCCCAATCCGCCGGCATTTGAGACCGCTGCTGCCATCTCTGCAAATCCCACATAGTGCATACCACCCTGTATTATTGGATGTTCAATATTTAGAAGCCTGGTTATTCGAGTTTCCATAAATTTTCTCGTCTGCCTTGTTTGAGTGAAAATAAGCTATTTTGTTAACTTATTAATATTGCCTTGCTTGCGCTTGTCTTTACTTAACTTTAGACGCCTATGTGGACACCTACTTAGCACGCTATTTTACAGCTTACTTTATCCAATAGCGTGCTTCTCTGGTTGCGCGATTATTGAAATGTCTGATTATTTCAATAATCGTGAAGACTTTATCTGTTTTGCCGCCGTATTCAGCCTAATCAGAATATCTAGAGGCGGGTCAAACGTATTATAATGTGGATTAGTAGATTTTAGTAACTCGGCACCACACCGATAAAACACGAATGCTGACGAATTAGGCGATTTAAGATAAAACTAAGCCCATACCGATAAACCAGCAAAGCAACAGACGACACAAGAACATCAAAAATAACACCCCGCTAACAGCTGTTGGTTGGACATGAGGAGAGTTAAATAATGAAAATAATGAAACTTACACGCCTGCTAGGCCTATTGGTGGCATTTACTGCGCCGGCGGCCTTATTTGGTCAGGCAGACCAAATTACTTTTCATGAAGACATAGAGCCAATATTGCAGCGCAGCTGCCAAGGCTGCCATCGCGACGGAGGCGTAGGCCCAATGCCGTTAGTAAGCTTCGATCAGGTAGCACCTTTCGCCGGGCTAATTGAGTATAAGACTGCTATCCGAGACCGTGCCGGAGCTATGCCGCCTTGGTATGTTGAGAAAGGCATTGGCATTCAAGAATTTAAAAATGACGTCTCCTTAAGCGACGCAGAAATTGCCGCTATATCCCAGTGGGCACGGAGCGGAACACCCGAAGGTGACCCAGCCAATGCGCCCACCCCCCTAGTATTCGATGACAGTATCAAATGGACTGCCGGCGAGCCTGATCTTATTCTCTCAAGCAATGAAGTCACTAAATTGTCAGGCACTGCAGACTGGTGGGGCGAGATCGATAGCATGCTTGTCGATATACCAGAAGACCGATGGGTTAAATCTGTTGAAGTTGTAGAGGTGAATGACGTTAACAACCAAGCAGCCAAAAGCAGTGACACTGTAGGCGGAGCGTATATATTCCACCACATGATCTGGGGCACTGCTAGTTTGGATGAAAACGGCAATCGAGCTGGCCGTTCATTAGCCTGGCCAGTCCACGAAGTGGGCCGCAACGCCGATATATTTGATGACGATGCGGGCCGCCTGCTAACAGCTGGCAGCTACCTTGTATCGGATTCCGTGCACCTACACTCAAATGGCCGAGACACCACTGCCCATTTGGAAATTGGCTTTCGCTTTCATCCAATTGGTTACAAGCCCAAGTTCAAAGATGCTTTCTTCAACGCTCAAGGTAACGGTGTAGACATCAGCATCCGCGGCGATGAGAAAGATCAAGAATTGCACGCTTACACTACGCTGGCTGAACACACCAAAATATCAACGTTCGAACCGCATCTTCACGCACCGGGCGAGAGAATGTGCCTAGAAGCGATCTGGGGCTACAGTGTGGAAACACTCTCCTGTGTAGGCTATGACCACAACTGGGTTCGTGGCTATGCCTACGCCGATGATTCAGCGCCACTTCTTCCCAAGGGCACAATTTTGCATATTGTCGGTTATATGAACAACTCTGACACAAATCCTAACGTGCCAGATCCTAGAAACTGGCAGGGTTCGGGCAACCGCTCTGTAACCAATATGTTCATCGATCTCGGCATTAGAGTGACCATGACAGATGAGCAGTTTTTTGAAGAAATGGAGAAGCGCCGTCAGAATTTAAACCTTGGCCCTAATGACCATGTGGTCGGATGCCCTCTTTGCCTAGTGCCACTGGTACAACCGATAGACAGCGCCTCGGTAAGCCAGAGCTTGACTAACGATGTTGCTTTGCAAGAGGCTAACTAATGGTGAACTTAACCTCTCACTTGCTGCGCAAGGCTATAGTTTTTAGCCTCATGGCAATTGGCTTTGCAGCTACATCGCTGGCGCAGGCTCAGTCTACTTACAACTTCGGAAGGAATGTCGAAGTAGCTTACGAAGGCTGGCGCCCTCTCGAAGATGGTACATTTAACTTTATGTTCGGCTATATGAACGAAAACTGGGAAGAGGAACCCGATATAGAAATAGGCGAGAATAATTTCTTCTCGCCTGGTCAGGCAGACCGTGGTCAACCGACTCGCTTCTTGCCGCGCCGCAATCGCTTCACTTTCGAGGTCAATGTTCCAGCAGATTGGGGCGATCGTGAACTGGTCTGGGAACTAACAGTTCACGGCGAAAAGCGCCGCGCTTATGCGACTCTTAAGTCTGACTATTTGGTTGATAACATGGTTATCGCTTCCGAGACTGGCGCATTGGGTGCAGGTTCCTCTAGTCCAGAGTCTAGAGCCAATGTAGCGCCGGTAACGACTCTGCAAGGTGATACAGTAGACGGCAAGCATGTACGCAGCGTTCGCGCTGGCGAGCCGCTGAGCTTTACTACGCAGCTTACCGATGACGGGATACCTAAAACTCGGAGTAATGCCGACACAGTTCGCATGATTGCCGCCAGTAGCGGCGAAAATGTCACCGAACAAATGGTACAAAACCAAATGGCTCTGAGAATCCCATGGCAACCTACAGTACAGAAACTCAACGGTTTGTTTCTATCATGGAACGTCTATCGCGGCCCTGGCAAAGCAACATTTAATCCACCTCAGCCCAAGCCTTGGGAAGATACAAGACCTGGCTCTAACTCTGCTTGGGGCTTAAATTGGTCACCACCTATAATTCCTGGAGATGGAATGATCGGCACTACGGTTACCTTCGATGAACCAGGTGAGTATGTGCTATGGGGCAGAGGAGATGATGGCATGCTGTATCACGATGCTTTTATGACGGTTACTGTGACCGAGTAGTGATTTAGATCGAACCGCTAGCGAGACTCAAATGGGCCTTGCAAGTAAAAAAACCGCGGCTTTGGCCGCGGTTTTTTTTGGTCTTGGATATGGGACGCCAATCGTCTTGATACTGCTTCAGGTCCAATTA
>MDTF01015572.1_pt1 | contig 10311 bp, 9 predicted proteins | sample 811191 | NCBI WGS metagenome assembly MDTF01 (sample SAMN05326649, study PRJNA326480) | marine metagenome | isolation source: seawater | place: Southern Ocean | collected 2011 | reverse complement strand
TTTTAACTTTGAAAAATTTTTATCAGATAATTCACATTTTTTTAGAATTTTAAATATCTTATTATTTTTTGAAAAATTTACTCTTTTTTCAGTTTTATAAGTTTGAAATTTTACAGCACTAACTCCTGCCCTAATTGCAGAATCTACCAATTTTTTTGCTTTAGATAAACTTCCCATGTGATTTATCCCTATTTCAGCTATTACAAATGATTTATTAAAGGAAAATTTTACCACGCGCTCATACCTCCATCTAAAACAATATTTTGACCATTTAGATAAGAGCATTCGTCTGATGACATAAATAAAACAAAATTTATAATTTCGTTTACAGAGGCCATTCTTTTCATCGGATTTTTTTGACAGTATTTTTTAATAAAAGATTTAGATTGAGGTGATGAATTATTAAAGATTCCACCAGGTGAAACTGAATTAACTAAAATTTTCTTTTTTGCAAGATGTACAGAAAAGTATCTTGTCATTTGATTAATTGCCGCTTTTGTTGCGCCATAAATTTCAGAATTTTGTCTATCATTTTTTTTATAAATTGAGGGGTCTGGACTTATTATTGAATAAATAGAAGAAATATTAATTATTTTCTTCATAAGAGTATTTTTTTTAGAGTATTTAGAAAAATTTTTAATTAAATAGAATGTACCTTTTAAATTAACATCAATAGTATTATTTAACTCCTCCTCTGTTCTTTTGTGAAAAGGGCTAAAAAAACTTACACCAGCATTATTAATTAATACATCTATATATATATTTTTTTTTTTGAGATTAATGAATAATTGATCCACCATGCTGCTATCAGAAATATCTAATTCAAAATATTTTATCCTTTTTGATTCAATTTTTTTTTTACATTTTAAGTCTATCGCAATTATGTTGGTATTCATTTTTACTAACTTTTTAATTAAATGGCTACCCAATTGACCATTAGATCCTGTAATTAAAAATGTTTTTTTACTATAATTATTTTTTGGCATTAATCCTTTAATGAATTAATGAATAATTTTAACTTCTTTAATTCCTTAATTAATATTTTTTCATTTCTATAGTATTCCAATGTGAGATATTTAACTTCATTTTTGTATTTTTTTAATATAGGCCTTATAGCTTCATAAACATAAGACTGAGGTGGTCTATGCTTATCATAACCCTTATTTTCTTTTAATAAAGGACCACAGATATGAATTTGAATTAAATTACTTAATGGCAGTTCACTTAAATATTTTTTTAAATCAATATTACGGTTTTTTGCAGTAACCATAGCATGAGCAATGTCTAATAATAAATAAATATTATTCTTTTTTACAATATCTGAAATAAATTTACCCTCTGTAATTATATCGTATGCTGGAGTTTTATAATAATTGTTATTCTCTATTCCAACTTTAATTTTTTTTCCAAATTTGCTCCTAAACCATTTTAAATTTTCTTTAGAATTTTTTAACATCTGTGCTTTTGTAAATTTTTTCCCAATTAGTTTAAATTTTCCATTAACTAGTTTTTCAGCTTGACAACATCTAGTAATTTGAAAGGTAACTAATTTTAATTTTTTTTGGGGATTTATTATCTTTGAAAGATAAATTTTTAAAGATTTATCCCAGGCTGCTGTAAGGTCAATATCAATATGGTATAAATATGTATTTTCAATTCTCAGATGTGAAGTTCTTTCTCTTGCCTCAAAACAATCTGATAGTTTATATATTTCTTTTGCTAGATTTTTTTTTAAAAATTGGTGTGATATTGGTGTTGCTATATTAATCATTAGATAAAGTTATGTGAAATTTTTCTTTAATTAAGTTAATCATTCTATTACATCTTTTAAGATTTAAGTCAAAGTCATATTTATCTCTATCATCAGAATGAGTATAAACTATTGATTTAAGATTATTTTCTAATAATTTTTTTAAATTCATACTAACAAGGTTGTTTTCTTTTATTTGACCTAACTCTTTTTTTTTTAAATATTGAATTCTCATTTTTTCTAAAATTTTTTCAATAATTTTATACAAAGTATTTCTAAAATTTTTGGCTTCAGATTTTTTAAAAGTTTTTCTTAAATCTAAAGTATCTAATATATTAGAGTAAATAAACCATCTCACATAATGCTCTGCTGATTTTAAATTTTTGGTAAAAGATTGCTTTTTTCTTAATAAACTAAAATACTCATCCTTATTTTTATAAAGTGTATCTGAATACATTGGATGTAGACTTAAAGATAAATCGGAGCAAATCACAGGGATACCCATCATTCCAAAATCAACAGCTATGCTTGATCTATAAACAAGTAATAGATCGCAGATTTCCATAAAATCATAAACACTAACATTGTCAGTTGGACTATTTATCATTACATTTTTGGGTAAACTAGCGCTATTAAAAAAAATTTTAAAATTCTTATAATTATCACTTTCTACAAATGATCTTTTTACATCTGGCCAATCTCTTGGGTGAGGTCTTATGATATATAAGTTATCTTTATCTAATTTAATAAAGTCCAAAAGATTTTTAATCCAATCCATTTGATTTTTAAAGGTTCTTTTGAAATGATGACTATACACAATATCAATACCCGACTCTTCTAAACAAACATCTTCATCGTCTCCACTTAAGCCTACAAGTATTACTTTATCATATTTTTTATTTTTAAATTTTTTGATAAATTTTTTATTTCTTGGCTTTGAATAATTTAGATAATGTTTAGCGTTAAATAGTGAATCGTAATGATCAATTATCAATTTTTCAAAATCATTATTTAATAAAATTTTATTATTATTCTCATTCCAATATTTAAGGCAATCAAAGTTTAAACCAGGTTTTACACCTTCGGTTAATTTTATGAATTGTAAACTTTGGTCAGCTATCGCAAAACCAGTAGACATATTGTAGTTTGGGATATTTTTTTGTTCTGTATATTTTGCAACTACTCGATTTGTGCAATATAAATTATTAAAAGTGATTACTTTACTGATGGAATTTTTTTTTATAAAGTTTTTTATTCCATAAAATGTAATCAGTGATGACTTAAGAACATTTATATATTCTGGCCAGTGGTTTTCCTCTAAAGAACTGATGCTATTTAACTTCTGAATTAATATTACATCATGCGTTGCAATAATACCTAGTTTAACATTTTCAATTTCGAATTGTTTATAATTATTTTTATCTATTTTTTCTAAGTGTTTACTAATCTCCAGATGATCCGAACCAGAAACTAAATTATCAATATCAATAAAATTAATATTTTTATTAAATCCTTTATAAATCTCTTTATTAGAAATACATTCACTACATATATTTTTTTTTTTTAATAGGTCGCCGTTTATAGGTAACTTTTTTGCATTAAAAACCATACAATGATTTTTAAGTACACCATTACATGTTAAAATATTAATATTTTGGTTTGTATTCTTAATTAAATTTTGGAATACCAAGGTCTGATTCCAGAACTTACTATGTGGTTGATAAAATAACAGTTCCATATTCTAATTATTTAAAAACGGATTCTTTGGAAAGTCTATAGTAAATGGTTTTTTCAAAACTTTGCTTAGATCATTATCACTCATTTTTGAGAAAGAAGGCATTACCTCAAGTGCTATTAAATTTCTTTTATCTCTTAGTGGCAAATTTCCTTTGTGAACTATATTGTTTTGAAAAACTAATATACTACCTTCATCACCCGCAGCCACGTTAATATCGGTATTATTTATGTTTTTAAAAAGTATTTTTTGATTTTTAATTCTATCTTCTGTTGTGTAAGTAAAAAAACCATCACATTTAACTTTTTTTGATTTTTTCAAGTCAATATATGTAAATGCTCCTGTGTTTTTGTCTTGGTAAGAACAATATATAAAAATCTTTAATATTCCTGTTGGGTTATCATCATAATGCCAAAGTAATGACTCATCATCATAATGATTTTTTACTGGAGTCATTTGTAAAATATTAACCCAAAAAATTTTATAATTAGATTTAAAATATTTTTTTAAAAAAAAATCAATTTTATTATCTAGAATAGATTTAATCTCTGGCTCAAAATCTTTTACGTTTTCTCTTTTTAAAAACCTATAGCCTGGAGCATCATAATTAGAATATTTATCCTTATTAACATCTGAAAAGAAGAAATTAAATTTTTCTTTTAAATTTTTTGTATTATTTTGTTTTTCCAAAAATGTTACACCTTTTTTTGAAAGCTCTTCACATCTATTTTCTAAACTTTTATTATTTTGTTTCGCTATAATTGAATTATCGATATGAATTTTTTTTTTTGATAAATAATGATAAGTTAAATAAAGTGTATTAATATAAATACCCAGTGTATTTCCAAAAAGTTTGAGACTTAATTTTTGATATATTATTTTTAAACTCTTAAATAATTTCATATAAATTCATTAAAAAATTAAATTTCGTGTATTTTTATATTATAAATTTAAAATATTTTATTAAAATTATCTTTATCAAAACTTCTTAATTTAAGACATTTTGTGTAAAATGTATGTAAATCTAATTTTTCTCTTAAACCATGTTGCGCATAATTACTTGTAACATTTGTACGTCCACTAATCATATTGTAGAGAATTGCATCATTTTTTAAGTTAAGATGTAATTTTTCTTTTTGTATAAATTCTAATAACTCAATAAAGTTCTCATTGGATATCACCTCTTCCAATTTAAGATTACCTCCACCCTTACCAAGACCTAAAATAGAGGTGTCAGTAATATCTATTTTTTTTTCTCTCATAAAAAAATAGTTTAATAGTGCACGGCCAGTATTGTTGTGAAGATGATATCCAAAATTTATTCCATTATATTTTATTTTCTGAATTAAATGATCATGTTTTATATAATCATTAATTAAATTTAAATTTCCATGACTATCTGCAAAATAAATATATTCAAAATCATTTACGATCAATTTTTCTGTAGCTTCTTCAAGCTCCTTTGTACTATAATTTGTTGCATTAATTACCTGTAAAGAGATATCTAAATTTGTTTTATCTCTAAGTAAATTACCAAACTCAATGGCTTTTTGTATATCTTCTTTTCTTGAAGTAATTCTTATCATGCTAACTGGGGTTTGACTTTTAACTGGATAACAATCAAGATCTTTATTGCAGTAATGATAGTCTATTATAATACAAGCATTATCAATTTCTGCATTTTTTGTAATTTTTTCGACTTCATCAAAACCTAAATTATAAAATGGATTTTTGCTTTTTGCAGTCTGTTTCCAATATCCAAGTTCAACATAATGTATTTTAAATTTTGACATTAAATTGTAATATCTTTTTGCAAAATCAAAGTTCCAATTAAAATCATTTACAAATCCACCATCACGAAGTGTTGCATCTAAAATCTTCATAAAGTTAATTTTGCCTTTCTAGGTAAATAATTTTTTTTAAAATAGATAACATATCTTTATAGTCTGTTTTAGTCTCATCCTTATTAAATGAATTCATTTTATCTGTCAAAAAAGAAAATTGGGACAAAATATTGAAGAATTTATTTTGTTTTATAGTGTCAATTTTGAAGTCTAAACCGATTTTAGATAATGCAGTATTAAGATCTTTTTGATCATTGATATTAAATATTCCATCAAGTCCATTTAGGAGGGAATGTCCAAACATTAAGACAGGTTTTTTTCGAAAAGTAGAAATTAGTGAATTTTTGGATGGCTGTGTAGCAATAGCAAAGGATTTATCCATTAATTCACTGTCAGAAATTTCAAAGTTAATAAATGATAATCCTTTCATTTTACTCATTTCTTCATAGAATTTTATATTTTTTGAGTAACTGCCCTTAACCCAAGCATGCCTTGATAGATTAAAATTATCCTCATGTTCTTTGACATAGATTTTTAATCCACGATTATTCTTAATCAATAATTTAATAACATTTATATTATCCATAAACTTTTCGGCAAATGGATATGTTGAAGCTGAAGGTTGGTACCAAAGTGGGAAAAAAATAAATTTATCATCTAAATTTGGTTTCTTAGAAAAATTTTTATATTTTTTGATTAAATGTAATTTTTTTATATCAGATTTAAAACTAATATAATTAAAATAGAAATTTGATATTTTATGTTCATGCAGTTCTTTATCCTGAACTTTTAATCTTTCTAAAAAATAATAAGATTTCTGAAATGAAAAAAAAAAATTTTTTTTAAAAATGTTTAAAATTATTTTAATAAAAACTTTAAAATTTTCTTTGAATAAAATATACACTCTTATTATGAGAAAAAATAAAATATTAAATTTATTGTTTGTATCTAAAAAAATTAAAGAGTTGTTCTGCCATTTATCATTTTTTTTTGTTAATTTAACATTTTTTTTTAGTTCTTTAGAACTGTTTATGATTGCATCATGAGTAATACTATAGTTACTATTAAACACTTTATCATTTGAAAAATATTCATTAATTAAACTGTTTGAGTACAACTCTACTTGCAATGTGTAAACAGATGGGATTCCAAAATGTCTTACAAAAATGTGTTTTATTTTATTAATTTCACAAACTTCAGCGAGTAATACTTCAAAATAATTATGTGGTATGTGAAGATTAATTATTATATCTGGAGATTCCTCTTTGAGAAAATTTAAAATAAAATTTAATGTTTTAATAAATAACTTATCTTTTTCACTACTTGTATATAAATTTTGATCATGTGTATGAAAATCAAGCATCTTAAAAAAAGTTTTTTTACAATTGTAATATTTATTAAAATCAGACTCACAAAAATATTTAAAATTTTTAAATATCTTATTATTTAAGATTTCTAAGTCAGAATACTTTATAGTTTTTATATTATCATAGTAATTAGATAAAGAATTGTTGTCATCTGGTAAAAATATTGAACTTACAAAAAATTCTCTCTCTTCTTTAATGTCATTGATAAATTTTATAATTATATCGTGATTATCTGATAATAAGGTTATTTTTTTCATATATTTAACAATGTTGTTCTTGCATTCTTGAAATTTTTTATAGTATTTTTCTTTGTGACTTTTTTCTCAGAGCTTATGTAGCCTCCATCAACAAAAATAAAATTGACTTTAGATTTAGTTGCCATGTTTGAGTCAACATCACTATCCCCAAAAAAATAACAGTCATCTTTACTTTTAATTTTAAAAATTTTTAATATTTTTTTTAAATGTCTAGTGTCAGGTTTTTGATAATTTAGTGTATCGTTTCCAAAAACTTTTTTTATATATTTAATAAGATTAAGCTTTTTGAGGATTTTTTTACTTAAAAACTCAGATTTATTGGTTGATATAACATTTATATAGGTTTTAGCAGACCATTTTAAAAAATTTTTAACACCAGTTCTTACTTTAGTTTTATTAAGACAATTTTTTTTGTAATGATGGATAAAATCATTATTAATTTTTTCAATTTTATATTTTTCTTTAATCGTTAAGTTTTTATTTATAAAATATTTGCTACCCTTATTCGCGTTAATCAAAAAAAATGATTTTCCAATTTTTTTACATTTATTTTTTTTAAAAGCATAATTAAAACTGTCTATAATATCGTTATGTGAGTTAATCAAAGTTCCATCCAGATCGAATACTAGTATTTTTTTATACATCGTATTTTTTAGCAATTTCTCGGACCAATCTAAGATCAGCTGGATAGTCAATATCCAAATATTCTGGAAATTTTAGATCATAAAAATAGTTTTTTTGTGAGATCCTTTTCAGTTTATTATTTAAAAAAATATTTTTTTTTATTATAAAAAAAGCTCCATTTAAATGCATAATTTTTTTTAATGATTGTGTTTTTTGAATTACTTTATCATTAAAATTAATTGGAATTGATTTTTTATCAGACAGTTCTAAATATGAAAAATTTTGAACTTTTTGACAAGAACTAACACTGTCATAGTCTCTCATCTTGGATAAGGCATTTTTTATAGTTGATATTTTTATAAAAGGTGAGGTTACATGAGAGGTAATAATGATTTCATTTTGTTTATTGGTAAAATTATCTAAAAAATTTTTTATCATCAAGGGTGTTGGGCTTTGCGTTTTACTCTTTTCCATATTGATAAATTTATCATCTCGCAAATATGGATAAACGTGACTAAGATTTTTGTCACTTTTACAAGAATTAATAATTTTTTTACTGTCTGTATCAACAAAAACCTCAAAATTTCTAAATTTGTAAAGAACTTTTTTATATAGCTCTATTCCATTAATCTTTTTAAAGTTTTTACTTTTTATTCTTTCAGATTCTTGCTTTATTATAAAGAAAACCTTCATATTTTTATGATTAATGTATAATTTTATTTTTAATGTTTATTTCTATAATTACTTTATAATTTTCTTGATTTCATTCATTATTTTCTTGGAATATCCTAGTGTATAATGCGAATAATCATAATACTTAATTTCTCCTGATACTTCATCTATCAAAGCACACTTTAGTTTATTTAAATCACAAGGGTTTAGAGGTTGAAAATAATGGATACTATTCTGGTTTGATATTTCTTTAAGAAAATTATTAATTTGCTCTATATTATTTCTGTTATAATAGAACTCTTTATTGATTGACTCGCTCTTGATATTTCTCGAAAATATTTGATCATATTTTTTAAAAGTATCACGCATCCCAACAATAATTAGTTTTGTCTTTGTTTTTGTGCTTATATTAATTGTTTTTATTGCATCCATCACAAATTTATAATTATAGCTCTTCCAATGATTTACTAAAATTATAACATTTGGCTGATTCTGACTTATCGTATTTTTAAGTTCCTCTCTTTGTTTTTCGCACGTACCAATCTTTTTTATTATTCTACCTAACCAAGGCCTTCTATGACTCAAATTATAGCATATTGTGTCTATGTGTATTTTTTGTACTTTTTTGCCTTTAACCTGAAATGAGTCTATGGATAATGCATTGTAGAGATCTCCTGCAAAACTATCGCCTATAAACAAAATTTGGTTACTGTTGCTTTTTTTAACTGGAGATTCTTTTAATTCATACCTTAAAGATCTGTCTTTTAAAAATTTATTTTGAAAACTATTATTTTGTTTACTTGAAAAATTATTAAAATTTAAATATGAAATAAATAAAATTATTATTGAAGAACAAAATAAAAATATTTGGAAAATTTTTTTTCCAAATCTCATTTTTTTTTCATAAAAGTGATAAAGGAAAGACGATGATAACAATGTCGCAAAAAATATTATTACTTTTAACTCAACTGTTAACTTAAAATGGAAACTTAAAAATATTATTAAAGGCCAATGAATTAAATAAATTAAATAACTTAATTTTCCTAAATAACTTAATGGCTTGATAGAAATTAACTGATTAAATTTTGATTTTGGAGTTATCAAAATTATTCCTATTGCAAAACATGGGAAAAAAACTTGCCATCCTGGTATCCCCTTGTTTGAATCTATTAATAGCATGGACAGCATTAAAATGGCTAATGCTATTATTGAAAGAATATTTTGATTTTTTTTTTTTATTTCTATATTTAGCATACAAACCAAACATCCAATTCCAAATTCAAATATTCTAAGAGGTGTTAAGTAATAAAAGTGATTTATTCCAGACAGATCCATACTTAACAGTAAACTTAAGAGTGATATAGATAATATAAAAATGAATTTAAATTTTTTAAAATAATTTGAAAAAAAAATGAATATTGTTAAAAATATTATATAAAAATGCTTTTCGACACTTAATGACCAAATATGAAGAAAAGGATTGATTTCACTGGATGGACCAAAGTAATCTTTAGACTGGACTATAAAATTAATATTAGCAAACCCAAAGATGCTTGAAAAAAAATTTAAATATAAATTTTTAAGCACATAGTCTGGAAGAAAAATTAGTGAGCAAAAAAATATTAAGAAACAAATTAAAAATAAGTTTGGAATTAACCTTTTTATTCTTCTGATCAAAAAATCTAAAATTTCTCTTTTATTAAGCTTTTGATTAAGAAGAGTTGTAATAAAAAAACCACTTATTACAAAAAATATATCTACACCAATAAAACCATTCACAAACCCGGACACAGAAATATGTGAAAAAAAAACAAGTAAAACAGCGAAAAACCTCAAGCTATTAATATCATGTCTGTAAATTTGAGGTTTCATTTTTTAAATATTACAAGTTTCTTAAAACATTACAAAAAAAAACCCAACTGTTTAGTGTTGGGTTTTTTTAATAAAAATATCAATTATATCTACTTATAAAATTTTTTTCAGTGCATAAATCAAGCCAATTGAGCTATTAGTACTGGTCAGCTACACGCATTACTGCGCTTCCACATCCAGCCTATCAACG
>MDTF01014736.1_pt1 | contig 10312 bp, 10 predicted proteins | sample 811191 | NCBI WGS metagenome assembly MDTF01 (sample SAMN05326649, study PRJNA326480) | marine metagenome | isolation source: seawater | place: Southern Ocean | collected 2011 | reverse complement strand
CGCTTTTAGCTGATCCATGATGCGGTATTCCTTTCGTACTTAGTCGATTTTTATTAAAGCGACATCAGAATAGACTAATTTACCTCTGATATCCGCTTAATATTAGAGGAGCAAATGGCGCCGCCGACTTATGGAGTACGAGTAAAATCAGTTCAGAGATTTCGCCATCACAAAATATTCGAGGCTAAATAAATAATTTTCTGGAAGGCTTCTTCCGAGAGGGGCAAGGTACTGAGCGTTGAGATCATTCAAAGTAACACTTTCTCTTAAGGAGTAACCATTTCGCGAAAGTACGTTGTCTATAAAGTGACTGTTTCTAGCATAGTTTGCTTGCCAAGAAAGGTTAAAAGTCTTGCAATACTCTCTGGAATTCTCCATAAAGACGTCACTATGAAAACAAGAACTATGACATCGAGTCATATTCTATAAATGTGTTAGTGAAGAATTAATAATCAAACAAAGGACTAATTACGATGTCTCAATTCTCAGGAAAAACCGCGGTCATTAGCGGAGGAGCTCAAGGTATTGGGTTATCTATCGCCAAGGCGTTAGGTGAACAAAACATGAATATTGTGCTCGCAGATATTGACCAAGAAAATCTTCAAAAAGCGGCTTTAGAGTTGCAATCCGCTGGAGTTTCGGTATTAACAGTTGTACTGGATGTCGCGGACGAGGCACAGTGGCAGGCGGTCGGACAGCAGGCTGTAGAGCGCTTCGGAAAAGTTCATATGGTGGTTAACAATGCAGGGGTAGGTGGAGACTCAGGGCCCATTGAGAGCCAAAATAAAAAAGGGTGGCAATGGGTGCTAGACGTAAATCTAATGGGGGTAGTTTACGGTGCTAAGGCGATTGTTCCACTGATCAAGCAACACGGTGAAGGCGGATGGGTCATCAATGTCGCATCCATGGCAGGGATGACTGGGGTGCCTTATAGCGGTGCTTATACAGCGACAAAAGCGGCTGTTGTGGCACTATCCGAAAGTTGGGCGGGCGAACTGGAGAGAAAAGGTATCAAGGTTTCTGTATTGTGTCCTGCGTTTGTTCAAACCCGTATTTATGACTCAGAGAGAAACCGTCCAGAGCAGTACCAGACAGATGACTGGGATGTAATGTCTGAAAGTAGCTTCTCAAAGAGGGCCAAGGACATGGTGGAAAATGGCATTGAGGTCTCTATTATCGGTAAACGTGTTGTCGAAGCGCTTAATGCCGGCGAGTTGTATATCTTCACTCATCCTAATTATCGGCCCGTTGTTCAACAACAAGCGGCCGTCATAGATAAAGCATTTCAACGCGCTGAACAAAGTCCATTACTTCAGCATATAGTGAATCAAAAGATAGATATGCTCTGAAAATAAGCTTTGTGAAAGATCCGTGTTGATTCTTTGGCAATAAGAGCGAGCTTTAAAGCCCCCATGGGGGCTGTAGGTGAGCTATACCGTGCTTAGTAAGATGCTGGTTTCACTGTTAGCAATGCCATCAATTAACCGAACTTCTCTTAATACCTGGTCGAAGTCCGCCAAACTGGACGCTTGAATTTCTGCGACTAAATCCCATGCGCCATTCGTCGTGTGGACCTTTTGTAATTCAGGTAGTCCACGCAATTTGGAGATGATTTGAGAAGTGGACTTGCCTGTTACTTCAATCAACATAATGGCGCGAATAGCGCCATCGTCAACGCTCGCACTAGCTCTTATGGTGAAACCAATAATGGCTTCGGTAGCAATTAACCTATCGAGACGATTTTGCACAGTTCCTCGCGATACTTTTAACGCTTGCGCTAATGCTGATATTGACGCTCTTGCGTCGGTGCGAAGCATGGATATGAGGTTGCGGTCCAATGAGTCATAGCTCACTGTTCGGATGTTATTTTTCATAGTTTTACCGCTGTTTGTGAGGCGAAGAGGTTATTATGACTGCAGATTCGTAAAAATGACATTTATGTCTAGCAATATGACAAATTTTAGTACATTTCATATAAAATAATGCTATATCGTTTGGCATTCTATAGTTCTATTATCTCTTTCATTGAGCAACGGCTCCTATATTTAATGACGCAACCAAATATAAGTGGCACTAACAGAAAATGACAGGTGATATCCAATGAAAAACCTAACAGCTATTGATGCCAACAGTATTTTGCATCCCGCAACGAACGCTGATGATTTTGCCCGTACCGGGTCAAAAATTATTGAATCCGGTGAAGGGATTTATTTACGTGATCATTCGGGTAAACAGTTGATTGATGCTGTGGCAGGTTTGTGGTGTGTCAATGTGGGCTATGGGCGCGAAGAGCTAGCGGAAGCCATGCAAAAGGCTGCTTTACAGCTTAGTTACTATCATACGTTTTCGGGTATGTCGAACACTCCGCAAATAGAGTTAGCTGAGAGACTATTAGAGAAAGTCCCCAATGGTTTATCCAAAGTATTTTTTGGCACCGGTGGATCTGATGGTAATGATAGCCTGATAAAAATTGTCTGGTATATCAACAATATTCGCAATAAGCCGGAAAAGAAAAAAATTATTTCTCGGTGGCAGGGTTACCACGGCACATCATTAGCAACCGCTAGCCTAACTGGGTTGCCATCATTTCATACTGCATTTGATCTGCCAATGAATAATATTTTGCACACTGAATCACCTGACTTCTTTCGCCATGGCTTAGAGGAAGAAACGGAGTTGGAATTTTCATCACGACGGGCACAGCAGTTAGAAGAGATGATTTTGAGTGAAGGTAAAGACACTGTGGCAGCATTTATTGCCGAGCCAGTATTGGGCGCCGGAGGTGTTGTGCCACCGCCTCAAGGGTATTTTGAAGCTATTCAAAATGTTCTAAAGCGTTATGACATTTTATTTATTGTCGATGAAGTCGTCTGCGGTTATGGCCGATTAGGTAAATGGTTTGGTAGTGAATTATATGATCTAAAGCCTGACATGATGACCACGGCAAAGGCATTAACCAGTGGCTATTTTCCTTTTTCAGCGTCTTTCGTCTCCGATGAAATTTGGCAATTATTAAAAGAAGGCTCTGTTAAGTATGGCAATTTTGCACATGGTTACACCTATGCAGGGCACCCTATAGGAGCGGCGGTTGCCATGGCCAATTTAGACATTATTGAAAAAGAAAATTTGGTTGATAACGCAGCCACAGTGGGTGCGTACTTTCATGAACAATTAAAGCAGCGTTTTGAAAATGACAGCTTTGTCGCCGAGGTGCGCGGTGCAGGGATGATTGCCGCAGTGCAGTTAGTTAAAGACAAAAGCAACAAAACATTTTTCGATAAAGACACAAAGATTTCAGCCAAGGTCGCTCAACAGTGTTATGAAAATGGCTTGATTTCACGACCACTACCCTCATTAGACTCGATGGCATTTTCACCGCCATTGACCTGCACGCACAAAGATATTGATAACATTGTTGATCGATTTGATCAGTCGGTACGCACGGTAATGGCTGAAGTATTGTAATTAATGTTCTGTAAATTAACTTAATGCTAAATGTTATATAAAGGTAGTTCAGTATGATTATCGTTAGACCAATTCGAGATGAGGACATAGATAACTTAATGCGCTTGGCCAAGGCTGCGTATCCGGGGATGACAACATTACCCCCTGATCGAGATGCACTACTCAAAAAGATCGAAAAATCAACGACAAGTATTGAAAAGCAGGTAACAGAGCCTGGGCGTGAAAATTATCTACTGGTCATGGAAGACACAGCGACTAATCTACTGGTAGGTACCGCAGGGATTATTTCTCAGCTGGGTGAAGATGATCAGTTTTACTCCTATAAAATTAACAAGGTCACCCATAGCAGTAAAGCGCTAGGAAAAAAGGTTAGCGTCGAAACTCTTAATCTGTCTAACCATTTCGAGGGTTTTGCCGAAGTGGCGACTTTGTTTTTAGATACACCTTATCGTATGAAGGGGAATGGTAAGTTACTGGCTCGCAGCCGTTACTTATTCATGGCGCAATTTAGACAGCGTTTTCCCAATCAGGTAATGGCAGATTTACGTGGTTATTTTGATGACCAGGGGCGCTCTCCGTTTTGGGATGCCATCGGCCAACACTTTTTTGATATGGACTTTGCTGCAGCCGATTTGTTTGGTGCTGTAAATGGCAATCAGTTTATTGCCGATTTAATGCCCAAACAGCCTATTTATGTCAATTTGCTGTCCAAAGAAGCGCGAGACGTTATTGGCCGCCCCAATGATCAGGGTAAAGCCGCGTTAGCGATGTTGGAAAAAGAAGGTTTTTTATGGCGTGGCCAGATAGATATTTTTGACGGGGCTCCCAGTGTTGATACCTTTATCGATCATCTTGAGACTATTCGATCTAGCGTTGTTGGAAATATTGTAGGCCAAGCATCCCAATGTGATGACACTCAATACTTAGTTTGTGGTGGCGATATTGCCTCGTTCGCGGCATGTATTAGTGGCATTGAAATAGTGGTTGATGGCAGTGTAAAGCTACCATCAGAAACCTTAAATGCACTGGCGTTGACAGAAGGCGACTCAGTTAGATATGTAAAATTGTAAGCGTGTTTTAGTATCGGTTGTGTGTTCATGGTTGTTTTATATAAAAAATAGGAAGTGAAACGTGTCCCAGGCAGTTGAGATGAATTTTGATGGACTCATTGGTAGTACTCACAATTATGCGGGTCTGTCTCAAGGTAATTTGGCCTCGACTAATAATGCCAAACTAGTGTCGCAACCGCGCCGAGCAGCAAAAGAAGGTTTGGCAAAAATGCAGCGTCTGCATCAACTTGGTTTAAAGCAAGGCATCCTAATTCCTCATGAGCGGCCGCATATTCCAACCTTGCGACAGCTAGGCTTTAGCGGCACTGACCAGGCGATTGTAGAAAAGGCCCATAAATCTGCGCCTGGCTTGTTAGCCATGTGCTACTCAGCATCGTCAATGTGGGCGGCTAATGCGGCTACGGTATCGCCTAGCAGCGACACTACGGATGGGCGTGTTCACTTTACACCTGCTAACTTAAAAAGCATGTTTCACCGCTCAATAGAGCACAAGATGACGGGTAATATCTTAAAAGCTATTTTCAATAATGATCACTACTTTTTACACCATGACGCGCTATCTGGTGGTGTTCATTTAGGCGATGAAGGTGCGGCCAATCATAATCGGTTGTGCAATGACTATGGTGAGAAAGGCGTAGAACTGTTTATTTTCGGTAAACATGATTTTGACCCGTCTAGGACAAGTAGCCGTTTCCCCGCGAGACAGTCTTTAGAGGCATCAACAGCCATAGCTCGCAGGCATGGTTTGTCGGCCAACAAAGTAGTGATGGCGAGTCAGAGTTCGCAGGTGATCGACGCCGGTGGCTTCCATAATGACGTAGTGAGCGTCAGCAATAAAAATGTGCTGTTTATGCATGAGCTAGCGTTTACCGATAAAGCCAGTTTGTTTAAAAAAGTGGCTAGCGCTTTCGGTGAGCAGGAGCTTCATTTTATCCAGGTACCAGAGCATAAGGTGTCTTTAGATAATGCCATTAAGTCTTATTTGTTTAACTCACAGCTGGTTAATATTCCAGGAACTGATGGCATGACTTTAATATTGCCAATGGAGAGCCAAGAAAACCCTGGCGTCCATAGCTATTTAATGGATCTTATTGAGCAAGATACTCCTATTAAACATGTAGAGTTTGTCGATGTTCGTCAAAGCATGCGTAACGGTGGCGGACCTGCATGTTTGCGCTTAAGAGTCGTCTTAAATGAGCAAGAACTGGCGCAAGTTAACCCCTCTTTTGTATTTACCGATGAGCTATTTTTGACATTAAATACCTGGGTAGACAAGTATTATCGAGACGAGTTGTGCAGTACTGATCTAGCCGATCCAGCTTTACTCTGGGAAAGTAGAGCGGCGTTGGATGAGTTAACGCAGATCATGAAGCTGGGCAGTTTTTATGAGTTTCAGCAGGTTTAATGCAATGAATAACGTCCAACAACAATTATTTGGCACCCAAAGTTTTCTGGCATTCACCCTAGATCATAGACCTATTGTCGGCAAACCTAGAGCGGTGCTCAGCAATAATGTGCGCGTTGAACTTTGGGACAATGGCGTCCTGTATTTTCATCCCCAGGATGAGACGCTACAAAACTCACTATTATTGTCGGTCGGTGTTCATGGTAATGAAACCGCCCCCATCGAAATTATCAACCAGTTGGTCAATGATATTTTGGCGGGAAAAATAATGGTTAAGCAAAACTTATTGATTGTGATTGCCAACCCTGATGCAATAAACGCTGAGTGTCGAGAAGTAGATGAAAATATGAATCGGCTGTTTAGCGAGTACTCGACGCCTAAAAGTAGCGATAGTAATGAACGCCATAGAAGCCGCCGATTGATGGAATACAGCCAGACTTTTTTCGCTGCAGAGGCCGCACAAAAAATACACTACGATTTACATACAGCCATTAGAGGTTCTTTCTACAAGAAGTTTGCCATTTCGCCAAATACAGTTGAAGTACCTGAAACTGAGTATCAATATAACGTATTGGGGCAGTGGGGCATCCAAGCGATCTTAAGTACCCAGCAAAAGAGTCCGACCTATTCGGCCTTTACGGCCAATGCCTGTGGCGCAACGAGCTTCACTGTAGAGCTTGGACAAGTAAAACCATTTGGTGAAAACGACTTGGACGAATTTTCTTCAGTGATTGATGGACTAGTAGCGGCAATAAGCGACGATGAAGACACATCGCCGACCAATACGGCGGTTAAACGTTTTAGTGTAGCGGTTGAAGTACTCAAAAAAACTGAACATTTCCGCCTGTGCTTTCCCATCGATACCGTTAATTTCACTGAGTTTAAAATAGACCAAGTACTAGCCACCGATGAAGACTATCAATACATAGTCGCCAACAGCGGCGAGCGAATTTTATTTCCTAATGAAAATGTTGCTATTGGGCAACGAGCTCTGGTGGTTATAAGACCTGAAGACAACGCAAAAGCGAGTATTCTATGAACAAAACGAAAGTCTCTATCATCGGTGGCTCTGGCTATCTTGCCGCCGAGCTACTGCGTAATTTATTAAGCCGCGAGGACGTAGAAATATTACGCGTCTCTAGCAAGGACCACATCGGCAAAAATATTGGCGAAGTGAATCGTGCCTTTTGGGGCCTTAGCGACATTATCCTTGAAGATATACCGCCCCGTGAATGTGCCGCTGGAGCGGACATTGTATTTCTTGCTATGCCACATGTAATAACAGCACGAGTGGCTATGGAATTGTTCGAGTTAGATGTTCGAATTATAGACTTGTCCGGGGACTTTCGCCTGAAAGAGCTTAGTGATTACACCCGCTACTATGCTGATCAACACCCTTGTCCTGAACGCTTGGGATCCTTTGTTTATGGCATGCCAGAGTTATATGCACAGCAAATTAAAACCGCTAAGCACGTAGCTAATCCGGGTTGTTTTGCCACCTGTGTAGCTACGTCTTTACTGCCTTTGGCAAGTGCGGGTCATATGCGCAAATCCGCAGTTAGGATTGTGGCGTTAACCGGCTCAAGTGGCTCAGGGGTGCACCCGCAAGCGGGCAATCATCATGCTGTTCGCACTAATAATATGAAAGTCTATAAAGTCTTTAATCATCAGCATACCCCCGAGATACTGCAGACCTTAACGTCGGCAGGAGCGGGCGAGGTCAATCTTGATTTTGTACCTGTGTCGGCTCCACTTTCACGCGGAATGATGTCAATCACGCAACTTGATATGCCAGTAGACCTCAGCGAAGATAAGCTGCGCGGAATGTATGAAACCTACTATCAAGGTTTTCCACTCATCTCGGTACTACCCAAGGGTGTTGCTCCTGAGGTGGTCGCAGTTAAAAACTCAGCGCGAATAGAAATTGGCATTGATGTCAGTGAGAGTCACAGTGATGGGTCGCGCACATTATGTGTTACCAGCGTATTGGATAATCTTATTAAAGGTGGTGCAGGTCAGGCCATGCAGAATTTTAATTTGATGACAGGTCACGAGAACGACTACCAGCTGGGCGCATTGGGTATGTGGCCATGAATGATCAGGCAAATTCTGGGTCAGATTCACGACGTCTTGCGGTCATTAAAGTGGGCGGCGATATATTACTCGATGAGATACAACGTTCTGGGTTGGCAAAAAATATTATAGGACTACTCAACGAAAACTGGCGAGTGGTAGTGTTGCATGGTGGTGGCCCTCAGTTGTCTGCCATGCAATCTCGCTGTGGTATCGAACCGCGTAAAGTAGCAGGTCGGCGTGTTACTAGCCAAGAAGATTTAGTGCTAGTCAAACAAGTGTTATGTGGCCAGGTCAATGTAGACCTTGTATCTTTAATGCAGGCTCATGGCGTCAATGCGTTTGGTTGCCATGGCGCCTCGGGTAAGCTTATTCAGGCCAATAAACGACCGCCTATCAAGGTTTCTGGCGGTGGCTCTGAACCTATAGACTTTGGTGAGGTAGGTGATGTGACATTGATTAACACCGAGCTACTGCATAGCTTGTTGTCAGCCGATCTAGTACCCGTCATTGCGTCTCTGGGCATAAATGCCAATGGCGATGTTTTTAACATTAATGCTGACACTACCGTTGTGCAGATTGCGCGGCAAATGTCAGCAGAGTTACTTGTTTTTGTGACGAGCATTGGCGGTATTTTCCAAGATATAAAGGACCCTGCCAGTCGTTTTACCGAGTTAGATGAAACTACCGCAAGGCGGTATATTAATAGCGGTATTATTGTCGAGGGTATGATTCCAAAAGTGGAAGAAGCCCTGTCATTACTCACATCAGGTGTGGGCACTGTTGCGATAGTTGATACCCGTGATCCTTCAGCATTTACAAGTATTGCAAAAGGTAACGTAGACTATGGAACGCTAATTAGAGAGCGCTAAGCTCATGGTTAGAAATACCAGCGAAACAATAAAACCTTTTCGCTTTTTCTTATTCTGGGTCTTTGGATTCCTCGTATTACTCTCTTTCGACTTGCTCATGTAACGCACCCTAAGAGGTTGATTTAAAGAAGGGTCTTCTAAGATACACTTTTTGATGTTTTTGGGCATTTTTTGATGCTTTTTAGGTGAACTTTCTAACTCTAATTATGAGTCATATAAAGTCACTAAAACCGACTAATTCTATTTAAGTCGTTCCACATAAGTGGCGACATCATTGTTTCCGTCTTACTCTGTTTTTTCGGCGATATAGTCACGAAAGTTCAAACGGAACCCATTGGCAGTGATCTGCCCTTCTCTACTTACTTTGGATAATCCAAAAGAGTGCTAATTGCGTAACAATGAGCAACCGCGGTCGACAACCTTAAGATCACCATACTGGAATGTACGGGAAAGAATTATGAGAGATAAAATAGCCAAATCGATGACCAAGTTTTTCAGATTTATCGCTGACACATTTTTTGCAAAAAGGTACGGGCATAGGGCAGTAGTACTGGAAACAGTTGCCGGAGTCCCAGGAATGGTAGCCGGGGTGTTATTGCACTTTACAAGTCTGCGGAAAATGAAGACGGGCTACGGTGCTGATATTAGAGAGTTGCTGGCTGAAGCAGAGAATGAAAGGATGCACTTGATGTTTTTTATTGAGATTGCTAAACCAAATTGGCTTGAGCGGTGGTTGGTGCTCATTGCGCAGTTTACTTTTAGTATTTTTTATTTGGTGTTATATCTAGTTGATAACCGCACGGCACACAAAATGGTTGCCTATTTCGAAGAAGAAGCGGTGGTTAGTTATACAGAGTACCTAGAATTGGTAGAAAGTGGCGCTATGGAAAACGTGGCGGCGCCACAATTGGCAATAGATTACTACGGCATGAATGCTAACGCTAAGTTGGCCGATCTTATCAAGCATGTACGCGCCGATGAACAACACCATAGCGAAGTCAATCACCGCTATGCAGCCGGTGGCTCACAGGCTACGCAGCCAGATGACAATGACACCTTTGATAAGCCCAATAAGATAGCGGAGGTTTGAGGTAATAAGTAATTCCCAAGCCATTAGCTCGTTTGATATGCAACTCAATTGGCAAAATTTTTTCTTCTAGATCACAGCCAGTGCGGAAACTAGTACGTTTATTCTGAGAGCTAAATTATGCAGTCGCAGCATGCACTGCTACTGAAACTGTTCGAGGTAACTAGCGACTTCGTTCAACGGGCCTGCACTCATATAAGCTCTCTACGTATACCTTTAAGATGCGAGTTCTCTGAGGTCGTTCATGGTCTCATCTTGGCCTCGTGGCCGCCCATTATGGAATATAATGACTGGTGAGCTCTTACCAATAGTGTTGCAACTTGCTCTGGGTCTATTTGTG
>MDTF01015703.1_pt1 | contig 10313 bp, 7 predicted proteins | sample 811191 | NCBI WGS metagenome assembly MDTF01 (sample SAMN05326649, study PRJNA326480) | marine metagenome | isolation source: seawater | place: Southern Ocean | collected 2011 | reverse complement strand
TCTTTCCTTTGCTTCTTCCAATCAAACTAAAAGTTTCTTTGTGAAACTGGTAATGATCGTCTTTTAGATCACGCACAGAAACACGGCCTTCACATAGGCTATCTTTAAGCTCTACAAACATACCAAAATCTGTGACTCCAGAAATCTGAGCTTCAAAGATTTCTCCTTCTTTTCCAAGCAAATATTTTACTTGCATATATTTTATTGATGCACGCTCAGCGTCTGTAGAGAGTTTCTCCATGCTCGAAGAATGCTTGCACTGTTCTTCAATCTTTATTTTATCATGATTTGTTTCTCCGTCCAAATACTTTTGTAAGAGGCGATGAACCATCACATCAGGCCAACGTCGAATGGGAGAAGTGAAATGCGTGTAATAATCAAATCCAAGTCCATAATGACCGATATTGTCAACGGTATATTTAGCCTTGCTCATAGTTCGAATAGCTAAAAGTTCTACCATATTTTCTTCACGTTTCCCATCCACATCAGATAAAATACGATTCATAGAATGAGCAATTTCCTTCGAATTATTAACATCTAAACTATACCCAAACTGTTTTACAAACGTAGAAAAAGTAGTAATTTTTTCTGGATCAGGAATATCGTGAACTCTGTAAACAAAAGGTTTCTTTGAAGCTTTCCCGCCTTGTGATTTTCCAATAAATCTAGCAACCTTCTTATTGGCTAGCAACATAAATTCTTCAATCAATTTGTTGGCGTCTTTAGCTTCTTTAAAGTACACTCCTGTGGGGTTACACTTTTCGTCTAACTGAAACTTGACCTCAACCCGGTCAAAGGTAATAGCCCCTTCCTTAACGCGCCTCTTTCGCATCTTCTTAGCGAGCATATCCATAAATAAGATTTCCTCTGAAAAGACTCCTTTTTTTTGTTCGATGACTTGCTGAGCATCCTCATAAGCAAAACGATGGTCCGAATAAATAACCGTCCTCCCAAACCATTCTTTGAGAATTTCTGCTTTACTGTTCATTATAAAGACAGCCGAAAAACATAATTTTTCTTCTTTTGGTCTCAAAGAACAGACTTTATTTGATAATTTCTCCGGCAACATGGGCACCACACGATCTACTAGATAAACAGAGGTAGCTCTTTCATATGCTTCATCGCTTAATAATGACCCCTCTTCAACATAGTGTGAAACATCTGCAATGTGAATACCTATTTCCCAAGTATCATCACCAATATTCTCTATAGATAGCGCATCATCAAAATCTTTGGCATCGTGTGGATCGATTGTAAAAGTAGTTACCTTTCGCATATCCCTTCGCTTACTGATTTCTTCATCAGATATATTCTCTGGTATTGAAGCTACATAATCCTCCACCTCTTTTGGAAATTCATGGGGCAAGCCAAATTCAGCAAGAATAGCGTGAATTTCTGTATTGTGATCTCCAGATTTACCAATAATTTTAGTAACCTCTCCAAATGGACTTTTGGCTCTTTTGGGCCAATCTATAAGTTTGACTACTACCTTGTCGCCATTCTTTGCTCCGTTTAACTTGTCTTTTGAAATATAAAAATCTGTTCCAATCCGATTATTGTCTGGGGTCATGAAACTATTTTTCTCATCAATACGCATATTACCAACAAATTCTATCTTTCCACGTTCTATAATTGACAAGATTCGACCCTCTGGATTTTTACCTGTGTGAGTTCCAGTTAAAGCTACTCTAACAAGGTCTCCTCCAAAAGTCTGCCCGGCATTCCTGGAAGATATATAAATATCAGAGTCTAATGATTCGCAAATAACATAACCAGCACCTGAGGGAGTTTTGTCTATTTTTCCTTCGAAAAAGATAGGTGGTTTTTGAGGGCCATAGAGCCCGTGGGAAACTTCTTTTATTGAACCATCAGCCAATAAGTTTTTGATAATAAATAAGACTTGGTGCTTTGTAATTTTATCATCCACATAAAGAATTCGACATATTTCTTTAGTCCCCATAGGCTTAGTAGCACTATTACAGAGTTCAGTTATATTTTTTTTTAGAGCCGATAAATTAGGGGATTTCTTAGACTTTTTCCTTTTGTTTTTCATTGTCGTAAATGTAAACAAATTTAAAAATAGTGCAGCCTAGAAAAAAAATAACTCAGATTATGTGAATAGTTAGTAATTAGTTATTATCACTATCTTTGATAAACTTAAAATTTATCTAGTGTAATAGCTTTTGATAAACCTAATCATAAATCCGTTATTTAAATTTATTATGAGAAAATATTCTGTTTTAGCGCTATTATTCATCATTTGCATGAATAGTCTAAATGCACAAAATTGGTGTGGATCAATGGAGCATCGTCAATATTTAAACAAAGACAATCCTCAAGCTGCCGAACTACTTGAAAAAAGATTCAAAAAATTCAATAAAATTCAACAAGAAAATACAGCAAGGGGAATTAAGAATACCAATCATTATGTGGTGCCTGTTGTTTTTCATGTAATCCACCAAGGTGGAACCGAAAATATTTCTTTAGAACAAATTGAAGATCAAATACGAGTATTGAATGAAGATTTTGCTCGACTTAATCCAGACACAACTAATACACCTGAATATTTTGCTTCTCTGGCAGGAGATGCACAAATAGAATTTAGACTTGCTCAAATTGACCCCCAAGGTAATTGCAGCCAAGGAGTCACTCGAACATTTTCTTCTCTCACTGTAAATGCCAGAAATAATGTCAAAGAACTGATTCAATGGGAACCAGAGCATTATCTAAATATATGGGTGGTAAGAACAATAGAAAACTTTAGTGGAGAGTCCGGAAATATTGTACTTGGGTTTGCTCAGTTTCCAGATCAGCTCTGGACTGATGCTGAAACCGATGGTGTGGTTATTCGTCATGATTATTGTGGTTCTATTGGAACCGCTTCTAGTGCTGTCGGAAGAACGCTCACTCATGAAGCTGGACACTGGCTAAATTTAGTACATATATGGGGAGACAGTGATTGTGGGAATGATTATGTAAGTGATACCCCTGTATCACTTGAACCAAATTACAATGTTTGCACAAACAACTACCCATGGCATGTGGGGAGTACTTATTGTGGTCTGGGAAATAATGGTGAAATGTTTATGAATTATATGGATTATGTTGATGATGATTGTATGAACATGTTTTCTATTAATCAAGGAACTCGAATGCGTAGTGCAATTAATCAGTTCAGAAATAACTTAACTACAGACGAAAACTTAATTGCTACAGGAACAAATGACAATTACATGTCTGATGCTTGCGCTCCTATCACAGAGTTTAGCTCTAATTTTACATTTGGTTGTGTAGGTGATGCTTTCAATTTTGAATCAGAGGTTTACAATACTCTAATCGATGAAAGTATTAGTTATGAATGGACTTTTTTGGGTGGATCACCTTCTAGCTCCTCTGATCAAAACCCAAGCATCAGCTATGCAAATCCGGGTATATATTCTGTAAGTTTAAATGCTGTTAATGAGTTCGGAGAAAATGCTTTAACTAAAGAGTCCTTCATTTCTGTGTCAGATGACAATATAAATACGCCTGCTCCTTATTTTCAGAATTTCGAAGTGAATAGTTTTCCTATTTTCGAAAATAATCCAGATTTGAACTGGCTTATATATGAAACAGTTGATCCCTCTTGGCAAAGAAATACAGCTGCTTCAAGTTCTAATTTTACTGCTATTGACAATGGCCAAAATAATGCATCTTTTCGCATCAGAAGTTCTGAATTCACTCAAGAAGGAGAAAAACACGTTGTGATTACACCTAGTGTTGATCTTAGTAATTCAAGCCCGCCTGTGCGACTATATTTTGATCTAGCTTACGCTAAAAAGAATGGAAATTCTTTAGATAATTTAATTATATACGTAAGTGATGATTGCGGAAGAACATGGACAAAAAGATTTGACAAAGATACAGAACAATTGATTACTAATGGTGGGGGAAATAGCTTCTTTGACTTTGTTCCAAGTAACAGTCATTGGGAAACATTTAATGTCAGCCTTAATAGCTTTGTAGGAGAAAGCAGTGTATCATTAAAAATTGAATTTTCTGGGCAAGAAGGAAATTGGATGTATTTAGATAATTTTATAATAACTGAGTCTAATCAACTTTCAATTAAAGAGAATGAAATCTATGACATAAATATATATCCAAATCCTTCTAAAGATTCTGCATCAATCAAATTTGAAAGTACAAATTCAGACGATGTTCAAGTAAAAATGACAAATATTTTTGGAGCTATAATTGGTAATCAAGTGCTTCAATCTAAAGTAGGAGAAAACAATTTCTTACTTAACGAAATGTTCTTTGGCCTAAAAGCAGGTATTTATTTTGTCACAGTAAAACAAAAAAATGTAGAAAAAGTATTGAAAGTTGTAGTCACTGAATAATATCAAATTTTAAAAAAGGCTCGGTAAAACTCGGGTCTTTTTTTTTCTGAAATGATTATTCCTCTTAAGGTTCTTAGACAGATGAATCAACCTTTCATGAATAAATGTCTTTAATTGATAACCCTTCCAGGCTCTAAAAATCCTATTCCGTTAAATTTCTACTTGGGTAAACGTTTAGTGCTCGAATACTTTTTTAATAAAAAAATAAGGCTTAATGAAAATAATTATTAGAAAAGGTGTTAAATCAGATTTGAGAGAAGTCTTAGATTTAATTAGAGAATTGGCAGAATACGAGGGTGCCCTAGAAGATGTGAAAATTAATCTTAAAGATTTAGAAAAAGATGGATTTGGAGTTCAACCCTTATTTGAATTTATAGTAGCAAAAAAACAACATGAATTGGTAGGATTATCTTTTTACTTCGTCAGATACTCCACCTGGAAAGGTAAGTTTTTATACTTGGAAGATTTCGTAGTCAAAAAGCAATACCGAGGTTTTGGGATAGGAGCATTATTATTTGAAGAAATGATTAATGTTTGTGTAGAAAAAAAATTCAAGGGAATGACTTGGCAAGTACTTGACTGGAATTTACCTGCCATTAACTTTTACAAAAAATATAATGCAGAAATCAGTTCTACTTGGTTAAATGGAAAATTAACGGAAAAACAAATACATTCATTTTCTTCTAAAAAAATTATTTCTTAGCATCATAGTCAATTATCAAAAAATCGCTTAATAAAAAAAGCCATTCTTTCGAATGGCTTTAATTTAAATTGCATTATTTCATCCCCCCGAATGATTAACATAATTTACAGTGCAATGATAACCAAACTTTCAAAAGAAATTTAAAAATATTTAAATAGATATTAAGATTGAATTGTGAATAACTCTAAATGTTACCTTCTGATAAACAAATAGTTAGTTTTACAGATATTGCATTAGATATATTAGTATACAGTAAATATATACTTGATAATTATTTAAATTTTCTACCAATGAAGAGGCCAATAAAAAAAGGCGCTAAACAAATAAACCCTAATTTTAATAGTCCAAACCATCCATCTAATTCAAGTGATAGGTCCATTATTTATTCGGTCTAATTTCTAAAAAGATCTGATAGGTCTAACATAAAAGTTTAAATTATCTGTATCACATTCTATTGTACCTCCGTTTGGAGAGAAATCTACAAATTGGTTACATTGTCCACTACCAGAGGAATCAGAAGACCAATAATTATCGTCAGTAAATCCACCTTTGTTTCCATTTTTGCTTCCGTGACCAATTGAATTATACATTTTTAATAATTCACCTATACTCGGAAGCGACCAGTCAATAGTATCATTACTCTCATAAGAGTCACATAAAATCTTGGCAGATGGCCATAAATCATAGCCGACATCCTTGGTAGTTGTAACTAATCCATGTAGACCTGATTCATCGATGTGGTAGATTATCCCTCCGAAGGCTTTCATTCCAATATATGGCTCGGTAATATTTCCTTTACAATCAAAACCTCGATCTGAATATTCGCACGAATTTTCTGCCATATTGCTTTGAGAATTATAATTGCATGCTTTCTTGTCTACACAGCCTTTAGTCCAATCTCCAAAAGATCGGATGGGTTTCACAATCGCTCTAATAGTTTTCGAGTTTTCTGAAACATCACCATCCATCGCCGATACAAGTAATGCATTTTCTTTTGCTCGTTCTCCTTGGGTCGAAGACCAATAATCACTTGATATAGAAAAAGAAGCAAGATTTCCATTAGCTGAGCCAATTCCAATCGAATGAACCATGAGACTTAATTCCCCAACAGAAGGAAGATACCAATCGTCAAAATTCTTATATTGGAATTCTGCAGCATATTCTGCAGCAGTTCCATTATCAGTACAATCCTTTAAAATAGAATATGTATTAAGACTTCCAGTTCCTACTTGAATAGCTTTAGCGATTTCAATATCATTATCCTCACACCCCCATTGGAGTGGATTACTTTCCTGGTTTGCAGAAATTAGTCCATATAAAGGAGAACTATTGATATAAAATATTTTTCCTCCTTGGTATTCTTTACCTATAAAATCTCCTTCTTTAAAACCTAAGTCAAGTAAGTCAGTAATTGACATTCCTTTATCTAAACTCTCTTGAATGGGGGTATTCATTAAGGCAAATTTCATTTCTAGTAAATTTGTTAAGCTATCCATATAAGCGATTTTTCCTTCCAAAGAATTTATCATTATCTGAATATTTGGTGCCATGTTGCCTTGTTCTCCTTTAGGCCCTATACTTCCCTTAATCCCTTGGGTACCTTGCATTCCCTTTTCACCTTGTTCACCTTTTATTCCTTGAGGGCCACTATCACCTTTTGGACCGCTTTCACCTTCATCTCCTTTCTTTCCTTTTGATCCAAGCTCTCCCTTCAATCCTTGGTCACCTATTTGTCCTTTTTCACCTTGGGAACCTTGAACTCCTTGTTCACCCTTTGGGCCTTGACTCCCGGTTTCTCCTTTGATACCTTGCTCACCCTGTAGACCTTGAATTCCTCGATTACCCTCGGGACCTTTCTCACCAGATTCTCCTTGCATACCCAGCTTACCCTGGCGACCTTGAACTCCTTGTTCTCCACTTGATCCTTGAATACCTTTTTCTCCTTGAAGTCCTTGAATACCCCACTCTCCCTGAGGTCCCTGCATTCCTTGTTTTCCCTGAACACCTTGAGGCCCTTGAGTTCCAATAGCACCAGGATCATCGATATAGACTGCATAAGGAACACTCATAACTTCTTGAGTGCCAAAATCTACATAAGAGCCATTTAGTTCATAATCTAGTTCTACTTTTAAATAATATGTGTCTGAACCCCATTCAATGTCATTTTGCCTTTGAACGGAACCTCCTATTCTCTCACCAAGCCCTATTTCAAGATTAAATATAGCTTGACTATTTGAATAAACGTAATGGCGTTCAATCCAAACTGGAAAGCTTGAAATATCACCTTTAATCATTGATGTCTTAACACTAATCTGCTGATTTGCGACCTTGAGACCCTGGCTGTCTGTTACAATTGATTGAAAAGATAATCCCTGAGGAATCTGAGCAAAAATACCAAAGGGTAGAAATAGAAATATTAGTCGAAGAAGTTTCATATACGGGGGTTTAAGAAACAAATATACAAAGTTTCGTCACAATACAGATAGCCTCATTTATTTGTAATTAATTAGCATTTACATATAATATCTTAATAAAATTGCTATGTATTTCGAATGGCCTTAAATATTTAACCTCTGAAATTACTATAACTATTTAAGTTATTGCTAAAACAATACCCAACTAATTTATTGTAAATGAAAAAATATTAAGTCTTCAATAATTTTATAAACTAATAATAAACAATACCCATCTAGAATTAACAAGATTATTTTTGTGTTGTACAAAAACAAAAAACCACTTATAGTGGTTTTTTGTGGAGATAGTCGGAGTCGAACCGACGACCTCTTGCATGCCATGCAAGCACTCTAGCCAGCTGAGCTATACCCCCAAATTAATTTATAAAAATATTTAATAATTGCAATTACATAATTATTGATTAAATATATGTCGAAAATACAAATACAAAAGACAGTTTATTAAAAAAAATCTTTAAAAATTATTCCAAATATGTGAAATCTATTAATTATTTAGGGTCTCCTTATGAAAAGAAGAAATAGATGTGAAGGAACTTAAGTGTTTGCTCCCCCAAGAGGACAAGAAATCCAACATGGGCTCTAAACTTTTACCCCTGTTGGTGAGCTTATAATGTTTTGTCTTTTTATTAGTGGTTAAATCAGTACGGACTATGAGTCCATAATAAGCCAAATACTTGAGTCTTTGGGAAAGAATACTACTAGACATTTTTTCATAGGATCTACTAAACTCCTTAAAAGTTTTCTTACCCTGAAATAAGTCTCTAATAATCACCAAGGACCATTTGTCGCCAATAATATCTAATGAGCATGAAATGGGGCACTTTGATCTAAAACTATTTTTCATCAAATATTTATTTAAACTTTAAGAATTAAAAATAGGTTTACTTTTCGCACTTATCTTAAAACCAATTGATTACACTTAAAGTTTCAAAAATACAAAAATTAATATCGAAAACAAGTTTTGATGGAATTGCATGAACAAAAATCAACTTATAACTATTTAAGTTTGATGCTTAAATTAATCAGTACGTCCAGAATCAGTTGCAAGACCAGGCGGATGAAAACTATAATTATCAATACCTTGAAGACCGGAAAATAATTTAGTTTTCATCCGCCTGGTCTTGCAACTCATACTTATTGTGTACCGTAATAATAATTAACCCATACAGAACAGCAGCAATAATTAGTATGGTACTTGTAAGCCCAGTCACGCCAAAAGACATTCTTAATAAAATAGTAGAAATTATAAAGCCTGAATTTCTAATGATTTTATGAAACTTATCAGTGTAGAAAAATGAGATAAGCAGTAGGACCACATCTACAAGAATTAAAATCGTGAAAAATTCATCAAAAAACAGATTGTTTAGACTGGCAAGAGGAGCGACATTTGGGCTAAAAAAGAAACCATTGACCCAGGTAAATAATGTGTATGAGGCTAAAAAAAAGAAAATCGGCACCAAGAGAGTTGCGATTAATTTTTTCATCTTGATAAAGTTTCCTAGTTCCAAATTGTTTCCTGAAGGTTTCTTTAAACGACGGCTTTGCTGAGTAAACAAATAAATCAAATAGAATAGGATTATGGAGGCAATAAGATCGTAAGTAAACTGGAGATCTTCACTGATTTCAAACCATTCAGAGGAAAACTCTAAAAGAGAAAGATCTTTAAAAAGTCTTCTTATGATAATCAATGAAATAATTTCGTACTGTTTGGTCAGATAACTTGTGAATGATTTTGGTAAATAGTAAACCAAAAGATATACTTCATATATAAGAATGAAAGAAAAAGGAGTGTAAATTGCTGAAATAGGGTTAGAAAATAAATCTGATTCAATTGGCAAATCAATGATGCCATACTTAACTAGATAAATCAGCGTCAAATGTATCAAGAAAGAGACTAAAGCAAGAACTAGAGTTAGCTTTTCAATTTTTCGTCGCGAGTTTTCAGAGCTAATTAATCGAAACAAAAAAGATCTAAAAATCAATCCTTGGTCTAATAAAACATCTTTCTTTAAACTCATATATATAATTTATGGGGGGGAGAAAAAGGCATGAACTGGTATAATACTTGCCCTAAATTTAGATTGTAAATTTAACTTATCAAAATGGACTAACGCCTATTCTTAAAAGAATCAAAATTATGTGGTTAAAAAAACTTTTTTTGAAATAATTATATCACTGAAAATCAATAGTATAAGGAGTTATAGGGGTGGATAATAAATATAATCATGGTTGTACAGCCATATAAATAATTTGCTGTTGTACCTTGTCATGGAATTAAAACTTGTATATGAATAATATAATGTATTTTCTGACTAGATATTACCCGGTCATTTTAGCTTTTTTTTCCTTTCTATATTCAGTTTCTCTTTGGTTTAGCGGATATCAACTGGAAGGAATTTTCGTAGGAATATGGGTGCCATCTATACTTGCATTGGCTATCTGCATTAAACAAATAAGCAATGACTCTAACCCTAAAAGATAACCGCCATGAATACATCAATGTTTATTATTGGTTCAGTTATTTTCACTTTGTACATGGTTGGTCTATTGTACATGGTTAATTGGGGCCACAAATCTCAAGAGAATGAATCTTTAAATGATCCAGAAAATAAAAGATCAAATAAAGGTTAACTTAACTACTATTTCTTCACGAACGATTTTAAGCCTTCATTTTTCCTTAAATTCAGTTTTTCTCCTGTTTTTTTTTACTAGAAAAATCTCTTAGTTTTTGTTTGAAGATGAAATTAGAAAGTATGA
>MDTF01002245.1_pt1 | contig 10314 bp, 7 predicted proteins | sample 811191 | NCBI WGS metagenome assembly MDTF01 (sample SAMN05326649, study PRJNA326480) | marine metagenome | isolation source: seawater | place: Southern Ocean | collected 2011 | reverse complement strand
TCTAATATACACCAATCACTTTTTCCAAGTTTAGCTGAATTTTTAATTGCATTAATAACTCCTCCATTAATAATTGTTGGGTCCAATTTTGTTTTTGAAAAAATTGCAGCTAGTAATGATGTGGTAGTTGTTTTGCCATGAGACCCTGTAACAACAATATTTTTAGTTAAAGAAACTATGTTAGCTAACATTTGGCCACGCTTATAAATTGGCAACATTCTTTTTCGTGCTTCAATTAATTCTAGGTTGTTTTTTTTTATTGCTGAAGAAACAACTACAATAGTTGCTTTAGAAATATTTTTTTTGTTATGTTCAATATTAATTTTTATTTTATCTTGTTTTAATCTCTTAATATTCTTGTTATCTTGAGCATCACTCCCCTGGACATTAAACCCCATTCTTTTCATTATAAGGGCTAGACCACTCATGCCTATTCCTCCTATGCCAATAAAATGTATAATTTCAGTTTTTGCTAATTCAATTTTCATTAATAACCGACTTAATTTTTTGATTTATATTATTCCAGTTGTTTTGGCAGCTAAAATTCTTCATATTTTTTTGTTTTTCCTCATATTCATTCTTATTATCAATAATGTTTATTATAATATTCTCTATACTATCCTCGTCACTTATATTTTGGTTTAAAATCCAATTACACCCGATTTCGTTATAAAAATTTGCATTTTCAAATTGATGGTTATCTTTTGCTGTAGGGAGCGGTATAGCAACATGTGGTAAATTTAAAAAAACCAGCTCAGCTAAGCTTGAAGCACCTGCTCGCGTAATGCATATATTTGATTTTTGCATAAAGTCCGAAACATCTTCATTGTAGTCAAATAATTCACATTCGATATCATTCTCTTGATAAGTTTTCTTTAAAATTTTAAAATTGCTTACATTAGACTGCTGATAAACTTTAAATTTATACTTTTTAGATAATTTGATTATAGAGTTTTTAACTAATGTATCAAATATTCTTGCTCCTTGGCTTCCCCCAATAATAAGAAGGTTAATTTTTTTGTTTATTTTTTCTACTTTATTAAGATTATAAAAATTTTTTCTTAATAAAGGTGGTATTGTTACAATTTTATTTCTAAACTTTTCTGGAAAATTTTTAATTTTATCTGAATAACAAAATATTTTTTGACAATAACTAATTAAAAATTTATTTGATCTTCCTAATACAATATTTGGTTCAAGTAAAAATAATTTAATATTTAATAACTTTGAAGCTACACATAGTGGTAATGACATATAACCACCTGTTGATATTAATATATCAATTTTATTTCTTTTCAAAAAAAAGAAGGATTTAATAATTGACCATAGAATATAAAAAAATTCAAAAGGAATTAAAAAAAGATACTTTGTTATCGTGTTAATATTGAAAATTTTTATATTATAATCTTCTTTTTTTAAAAACTTTGCACCTCTTTTATCGGTAGTTATTAAAACATCAGATTGGTCCTTTAAATGCTCATATAATATTGTTGCTGGAATAACGTGTCCTCCAGATCCTCCCGTGCTTATTAAAATTTTTTTTTGCATTTAATTAACTTTTCTCTTAGTCAAATTTAATATTATACCTGATAAAATTGATACACCAACAATTGAGGATCCTCCATAACTTAAAAAAGGTAAGGTCATACCTGTGGTAGGAAATAATCTAATATTAACGCCAAGATGAATTAATGCTTGAAATATAATTAAACTTATGATGCCCGTCAAAACTAATTTTATTTTTTCATTTTTTTCTAAATATATTTTTTTAAAAACTGTATAGATGAAAAATAAAAATAAAGTTAATAATAATATAATTGCTACAACTCCAAACTCTTCTGAAATCACAGAGACAATATAGTCTGTATGGGCTTCAGGAACTCTATTCTTAAGGGTACCCTCACCTATACCTTTTCCAAAGTATCCCCCACTACTTATAGCATCTATTGCTTTATCCGATTGGAAGTTATGTGTTCCATTATTTGGGTTAAAAAAAGATAAAATCCTACTTTTTATATAGATAAATTTTGGAATAAAAAAAACTATATAGAACAAGCATAATAATAGAAAACTAAAAAAAGTTATAATTATTGGCAAGCTTATGCCAGATATAAAAACTAAAGTAGCCCAGGATAAAAGCACCAATAATGTTTGGCCAATATCTGGCTGTATTGCTAATAAAAGAATTATTGGAATAATTGCTAAAATTGTAAGTGCATACTTCAGATAGATATGGAAATTTTTTTCCATACAAAGGATTGAAGCAATGAAGATGATTACAAAGGGTTTAACTATCTCAATAGGTTGAAACCTTGGTAAAAAAAAAATGCTAAGCCATCTTTTAGATCCTTTTACTTCTGTGCCGAAGATTGGCACTAAAAATAAAAAAAATAAAGATATAAAAAATAAGTATAAAGAAATTTTAAATAAATTTTTCTCACTTAATAGTGAGAAGAAAATTAAAACTCCTATTCCTATTAAAATATACATTAAATGTTTAAAGAAAAAAAAATAGTTATTTGTCTCTAACTTATCAGACACAATTAATGATGTCGATACAAGAGAAAAAAATAGACCCAAACTGAATAGAAATATTATTAATGAAAGCAAAGTTTTATCAATATTTCTCCACCATTCATAATAGAATTTATATATAGAGTTATAGTTTGGCATTTATATGCTTGCTAATAAGTTTGTTGAAATATTTTCCTCGTGCCTCAAAGTTCTTAAAATTATCAAAAGAAGCAGCAGCAGGACTGAAAAGAATTGTTTTATGTGATAATTTTTTGTCTTTATTAATATCTAAAAATATTTTCTTTATTAAAGTTTTTAAGTTTAAGAAAGATTCATATCTCATTAATTTTTTTAACTTATTTATAAAAAAAATTTTATCTTTACCAAAAATATATGCTCTAATGATCCGGTTATTTTTCTTTTCTAATGATAATTTGTCACCTTTTTTTGCAAGTCCGCCTACTATCCAATAAATATTATTTAAGGATCCTATTAAACTTTTAGATGAAGAAAAGGATGTGGCTTTTGAGTCATTAATAATTGTAAGTTTTTTTGAATTATAAATTATTTCTTGTCTATAGTTTAACCCTTTAAATTTTTCTAAGGTCTTAAATAAGAAATATTTTTGGAGTTTTAATATTTTCATAACAGCAAAAATAAATTGCAGATTTTCTTTATTGCCATCTGTTGTAAAATATTTATTTTTTACTTTGTTAATAAGATTAATATTTGTTTGTTTATTAATTCTAATTATTTTTGGATGGAAACTTTTTAATTTAAGTTGACGCTTTATATAAAAATTACCTACATTAAGAATAGTTAAATCTTTTTTTGATTGATTCTTAACTAGTTTAAATTTAGCATTTACATACTTGCTTACAGTCTTATGTCTATCTAGATGGTCTGGTGATATGTTTAAAATCATTGATATATTTGATTTAAATAACTTGCTGTATTCCAGCTGGTAAGAAGATGCCTCAATAACAAAAACTGTTTTATTTGTTATATTTTTTTCTAACAATACAGGATTTCCAAAATTACCAACCAAACGAACATCGGTTTTTTGTGCTTTTAAAACTTCATATAGAATTTTTGCTGTAGTAGATTTTCCATTGGTTCCTGTAATTGTTATTTTATTACTATTTTTATAGCAGCTATAAAAAATATCCAAATCAGTATAAATTTTCTTATAGTTTTTTTTTAGAAAGCTACTCAAAATACATTTGTTGATATCTATTCCTGGGCTAAGAATTATATAATCAAATCTTATTTTTTTTATTTCTTTATAATTAGTTTTTATTTTATCATCATATTTAATGACTCTATTATTTTTTCTTAAAAATTTAAAAGTTGATAGTCCACTTTTACCTAGACCATAAATTAAAATTTTTTTATTAAAAAAAATATTTTGACTATTTAACATTATCTAAGTTTTAATGTCGCCAAACCAATCATTGCAAGAATTATTGCAATTATCCAAAACCTAATTACCACAGTTGATTCTGACCATCCCTTCTTTTCAAAATGATGGTGGATAGGAGCCATTCTAAAAACTCTTTTTCCTGTTAATTTAAAGGATACAACTTGAACAATAACTGAGACTGCCTCAAGGACAAATAGTCCACCTGTTATTGCTAAAACTATTTCATGTTTAGTAATTATTCCAATCGCACCCAATGACCCTCCTAAAGCTAGAGACCCAGTATCACCCATGAATATTTTAGCTGGTGGTGCGTTAAACCACAGAAAGCCTAGACAAGCTCCAATAATTGATCCACAAAAAATAGCAACTTCACCCATACCTTCTAAATAAGGTATATTTAAATATTCCGAGAACACAATATTTCCAGTCACATAACTGATAAATGCAAAACAACCTGCAACCAATATAACAGGGACTGTAGCTAAGCCGTCAAGACCATCTGTGAGGTTAACTGCATTCGATGATCCAACAATTATAAATATAGAAAATGGTAAAAAAAACCATCCTAGATTTATAATTAAATTTTTAAAAAATGGAAAATATAAATTTGATAACTCCGCATTTTGAGAGAAATGTGAAAGGCCAATTATACCTAGGGCTGCTATTAGTATTTGTGAAATAATTTTAAATCTAAAAGAAATACCAGAAGAGTTTTTAAATTTAATTTTTTGATAATCATCATATGCACCCAGTAAACCATATCCAGTTACTATAAAAAGTAAAAACCATATATGGTAATTAGATAAGTCACCCCATAATAATATCCCCGAAAATAACCCCAGCAATATTAAAACACCACCCATAGTTGGTGTTCCAATTTTTTTAATAATATGTTCTGTAGGTCCATCATCTCTTATTGGATCTATGATTTGTCTTGCAGAAAAAAATCTTATAAAGGGAGTGCCCACTAATAAAACTACCACCATAGATGTAAACATTGCTAATCCTGTTCTAAAGGTAAGATACTTAAAAACATTCAAAAAACTGTACTGATCAACTAAATTAGTAACTAGGCTATAAAACATTGATTTTTCCCATTTTTATTTGACTAACAAGGCTATTAAGCCCAGTAGAGTTGGAACCTTTAATCATTAAATAATCATTATTATTTAAACAGTTTTTAATCAAATCAATTATTTGTTCATTTCTTTTTATAACTAAACCTCTTTTACTTTTATGAAGTATTTTGTAGGTTATCTCAACGTCTTTACCAATAACATTCACATTTTTAAGGGACAATCTATTTATGTTTTTTCCAACCTCAGCATGTAGAGTTTTTGAGTATTTTCCTAGTTCTAACATATCACCAAGTATTAAATGTTTTTTTGCACTAGCAACTTTAATCATATCAAAATTTTCTAAAGCTGATTTTAAAGATAATGGGTTGGAATTATAACTTTCATCAACAAGATTAATAGATTTTCTAAATATTTTAATTTTCGTAATATCACCTCTACCTATTATTTTTTGATGATTATAAAAAATATTTTCATCTAATTTTTTTATATCTATAAAAGTTGATATAACTGAAATCGCAGCCAGTAAGTTCTTTAAATCATTTTCAAATATTGAGCTTATGTAGAAATACTTTTTTATTTTATGAACATTTACACAAATTTTATATTTAGATTTAATTTTAATAGTAGATATTAGGCTGATTGATGCTTTTTTATTTTTAAGGCTAAATGATATAATTTTTAATTTTTTTTTTAATCCCATATTCTTGTGAAAATTAAAAAAATTATCATCTTTATTTAGTACAAGATAACCATCTCTTTTTATGTTTTGAATGATTTCACCTTTAGCTGAGGCTATCTGATTAATATTCTTGAAATTTTTAATATGAGCGTAAGAAATATTTGTAATGACTCCAACATCTGGTTTTATTATTTTTGATAAATTATCTATCTCACCTTTTTTATCCATACCTACTTCAAAAACACCAAAGTCATCATTTGTTTTTAGGTTAAACAAGCTTAATGGAACACCAAATTTATTATTAAAAGACTTTGGTGAATAAGTCGTTTGTGAAATTTTATTTAATGAACTTCCTGTTAATTCCTTTAGTGAAGTTTTTCCACAACTACCTGTTATAGCTATTATTTTCCCTGACAGATTTTCTCTTAATATTGAAGATGCTTTTGTTAGAATATTTAAAACATTTTTTACAATTAATTTTTTTTTTGATTTTTTTCCCTCACTTGTTACAGCCAAACAAGCACCTTTATCAAAAACCTCTTTTACAAAAAGGTTTCCATTATTTTTTTTTCCTTTGATTGCAAAAAAAATATCATTTCTTTTTATTTCTTTGGAATTAATTGATCCTTTTCTTATAATTGTTTGAGTGGGTATATGGGTTGAATTACTTAACTCGTTTAAGATATTTACCTTTAAATTATTTGAGAGAGTTTTATTTTTAAGTTTAATACTATTTAAAATTTCTTTTCTGTCAGAAAACTTTTTTTTAAACCTTCCATAGTCTTGGAGCTCTTCATGCCCCTTACCTGCAACAACTAAAATATCTCCTGTTTTTAATGATAAAATTGCCTGTTTAATTGCCACAGATCTATTTTGAATTTCAAAAAATTTTGACTTATCTATACTCTTTTTAATAGCAGTTCTAATTTTTTTTGGATTTTCATTTCTAGGATTGTCATCAGTTAAATAAATTTTTTCACAAAATTGATTAGCAATTTTACCCATCATGTGCCTCTTACCTTTGTCTCTATTGCCACCGCAGCCGAAGACAATAGAAACTCTTTTATTTTTAAACTGTTGTTTTAAGTTAAATAAACACGTTTTAAGTGCATCTGGTGTATGCGCATAATCAAGAATAACTTTTGAATTATTTTTTATATTACCGATTTTTTCAAACCTTCCTCTAACTGGTTTAAGTTTTTCAATAGAACCTGCAATTTGTTTAAATTTTAAATTACTTTTTTTAGCAGCCAACATTGCCATAAAGATATTTTTTAATTGGATTTTTCCTATAAGTTTTGTTTCAAATTTATAAGTAATTTTTTTATATTGGATCTTAACAATTTGTTTATCGTTATGATATTCATGAGAGATTAAATTTAAACTACTTCTATTATTTGATATTGTAAAAAGATTAAATTTTTTCTTTAAGGACAAATCCTTAATCTTTTTATATTGTGGGATTGACTTATCTGTAATGATATTTGCTTTTTTTATCAAAAGTTTTTCAAATAGGTACAATTTTGTTTTTAGATAATCCCTAAATGTTTTGTGATAATCTAAATGATCATGAGATAAGTTTGTAAATATTCCTGTTTTAAAACCTAAACCATCTAATCTATTTTGTTTAAGTCCATGGCTAGATGCTTCTAATATCACATTATTAATATTTTTATTTTTAAGATTTATTAATATTTGACTTAATTCAATAGGATCCATTGTTGTATTTGAGGCTTTAGTAATTGAATTATTAGTTTTAACACCCAAGGTTCCAATTGATGCTACTTTTTTTTTATTTAATTTTAATATTTGAAAATAAAAATCAGCTATTGATGATTTGCCATTTGTTCCTGTTACCGCAATCAGATTCTTTGGTTTGTTTTTATTTTTTCCATATGACAATTCAGATAGTTCTTTTCTTACATTTGCAGTTTTTATAAATAATATATTATTTTTTTTTCCTTCAAATTTTAATGTTGAAACAATTGTTTTTGCTCCATTTTCTATAGCATCATTAATAAATTTATTACCATCATTAACATTTCCTTTTACTGCAAAAAAAATATGATTATTTCTACATTTAGAGCTGTCAAAACTAAATCCTGAAAAAAAATGATCCTTATATTTAGTTTTAATGTTTTTAAAAAAATGACCAATCAACATAAGATAATTAATTTTCCATATGTTTTGTGGCCAAAATAGGCCCAATTCTCTCAATGATTTTGCCAGTAACTTCTACTGACGTCCAACCAGCTGTATTAAAAGGTGTTCCCTTTGTTGGTTGTTTTCCATCTTTATAATAATAAATATATTCACTATTAGTTTTTGGTTCATCTAACAAAACAATTAATACGTATTTTGGTTTTGATGTTGGAAATATAGAGACAAATGTATTAACTTTTGAATTTGAATATCCTCCTATTGTAGTTTTTTGTGCCGTTCCAGTTTTACCTCCTACTTCATACCCATCAATATTTGCTAGTTCAGCAGTACCCTCTTTATTTGTAACAATTTTTCTTAATATTAAATTTAATTTTTCTGAAACACCCTTTTTGATAATTCTCTCCTTTTTTTTATTATAATCTTCATCTTTTTTAATCAAACTAGGCCTAATATCAAAACCACCATTAGAAATAATTGAATATCCTTTTGCGAGTTGCAATGGTGTTGTAGTTATCCCATGTCCAAATGAAACTGTAGCTAATTTACATTTCCCCCACTTAAATGCTATTGGTTCTCCGACTTCCTCGATATCAAAATCAATCTTATTTAGAACTCCAATTTTTTCTAAAAAAAACTTCATTTTATCTATTCCTAATTTTTGTCCAATTCTTACAGATCCTATATTGCCCGATCTAATTAAGATTTCTTCTACTGTTAAATTTTCTGGTATTGTATTGTTATACTCTCCTATTCTTTGTCCTGCACAACGGATTGATTTTGGTAAATCTAAGAATTGTGTATCAAAATCTATTAAATCTTCATCTAACCCTGCAGCAATAGTAAAAGTTTTAAAAACCGAACCTAATTCATAGACACCTTTAGTAGCTCTATTCATAAAATTTAAATCAACGACTTTTTCTCTCTTGTTAAGATCAAAATCCGGATATGAAACCATAGAAATAATTTCACCATTATTGACATTCATCAAAATTCCTACTGCACCTTTGCTTCTAAAGATTGAGTTAAATTTTATAAGCTGCTCTCTAATTAAAAATTGAATATCAGTATCTACGGTTAATCTAAGAGGTTCTTTTTTTTGTTTTAATCTAACATTAAATGATTTTTCAAGACCTGAAATGCCTTGATTATCATCATCTATCTGCCCAATGATATGACTAAAAAGGTTTTTTTGAGGATATATTCTCTTTAATTTTTCTTCTGACTTAACTGATTTATCTCCAAGCAACATAATTTTTTCATAATTTTCTAATGATATTTTTTTTTCAAAATAAAAAAATTTATTTTGATCAAGTTTTCTAGATATTTCTAAATAATTTTTTTTTGGGAACATCAATTGTAAATTAATTAAAAGTTTTTTTTTGTTTATAACTTCGGCTGGGTTTATTCCAATATCAATAGAGCTGACAGTTTTTGCTAAATAGTTTCCATTTCTATCAATTATATCTGCTCTATAATTCTTTATATTGGGTGCTGATTTAATTTTACTTTCTTCTTTTAATGACCCTAAGTGGAGTAATTGAATTGAAAATATTATTGAAATAAATAAAAACACAAAAAAAATAAATGCAATTCTATTAAACTCTATATTCAGATTTGTTTTACTTTTTTTATATGAAAATCTATTTTCATACTCTTCTAAAATAATATTGTTTTTCTTATCACTCATTTTTATTCTTAACTAAGTTATTTATCAATATTAAATTATTACTTTCAGTGATTTCTTTAATTTTAGTAATATCTATTTTCATTAAATCTTTTTCAAAGTATTGATCTTGATATTCAGTTAATTTTCCTGGAGAACTTAGAAAATTATATTCCAACAATACATCGCTAAGCTCTGTTTTAAGTGATCTGATATTTTCTTTTACTAAAAAAATTTGATCTTCAATTTCTTTTGTTGAGTTTTTTACAATTGAGGTTGCAAGAATTAATATAATAATTATTGTAAATGCTATTATCTTCTTCATAATTTTTGAGAAAAATTTTCAATTTTGATTAAATGATCAAACTTTTCCAAAATATCTGTTTCAAAATCAAAAAAGTCTTCTTTTTTTATCACATAACGTAACTTGGCCGATCTGGAGGGTGGATTTTCTATAATTTCTTTATCACTTGGAACTATTGGTTTTTTTATAACAGATTTAAATAAATTTAATTTTTCTTCTATTTTTGGCATGTGTCTTGAGACACTTTTATTTTCAGACAAACTTTTAAAAAAGTATTTTACAATTTTGTCCTCTAGTGAATGAAACGTTACAACTGCAATAATGCCATCTTTTTTAACAACTTTAGCTGCATTAATTAATCCATAAATTAGCTCGCTAATCTCTTTATTTACAAATATTCTCAATGCTTGAAAAATTTTAGTTGCACTATGTGTCTTATAATTTCTTTTTCTTTTTGAAGACTCTATAATTCTAACTAACTCTTCTGTT